>Ga0082335_1004586_pt1 | contig 20434 bp, 19 predicted proteins | sample Subgrocontami58m_FD_72375 | JGI IMG/M metagenome (GOLD analysis project Ga0082335, IMG submission 72375) | Subsurface groundwater microbial communities from S. Glens Falls, New York, USA - GMW37 contaminated, 5.8 m (SPADES assembly) (version 2) ... | reverse complement strand
TCCACGCGGTCAAAGTCAAGTCCTATTCTGGCTACATCTCACCACGTGCAACACCCGTTCTCGGGCCGCCGTTGAACAGGGAATGGGCCCGCGGACACCTCAAAGGGCGCTGGAAGTTCGGCCTAGACTTGCGACGCGGCGATGTCGCCTCGGGGCTGAGCTAGCAGAGGGAACCGATGCGGCAACGAACGGACGGACGTGGTTTCGCGACCCGCGCCATCCACGCCGGCGAACGGCCCGACCCCACGACCCGCGCCTTGAATCCGCCGATCTATGCCACCTCGACCTTTGCCTTCGATACGGCGGCGGAGAAGGAGGACGCGGTCGATCGGGCGCTCGCGTGGGAGCCCGGCGTCTACTTCTACTCACGGACGAGCAACCCGACGAACCGGGCGCTCGAGGAGAAGGTCGCCGCGATCGAGGGAGCCGAAGATGCGGTCGTGTCCGCGTCCGGCATGGCAGCCGTATCGGCCACGCTCCTGGCGCACCTGGGGGCCGGCGATCACATCGTCGTGGGCGACGAGCTGTTCGTGATCACGCAGGTCCTCCTGAGCGACGATTTCCCGAGGCGGGGGATCGGCGTCACGACCGTGGACCCGACCGACCTGGCCGCGGTGGAATCTGCGATCACGCCGGCGACGAAGGCGCTTTTCTTCGAGACCTCCACGAATCCTCGGCTCCGGATCCCGGATATCCACGCGCTGGCCGAGATCGGGCACCGGCACGGGCTCATCGTCATCGCCGACAACACCTTCCTGGGCCCTGCCCTGGTGCGACCGCTCGAGCACGGCGCGGACATGGTCCTCCACGCGGCGACGAAGTACCTGTCCGGCCACGGCGACGCGGTGTCGGGCGTCGTGTCGGGACCGAAGCACCTCCTCGACCCCATCCGGAAGCAGACGGACACGCTCGGGCAGGCTGCCAGCCCGTTCTCCAGCTGGCTCGTCATGCGCGGGATCCGGACGCTGGATCTGCGCTCGCGGATGGCCTCCGCGAACGCCCTGGAGATCGCCCAGTACCTCGAGCGCCAGCCCAACGTGGACTGGGTCCGCTACCCCGGCCTGGCGTCACATCCGGATCACGAGGTCGCCAAGCGGCTCATCGAGGGCCCCGGCGGCGCAATGCTGACGTTCCAGCCCCGCGGTGGTCTGGAGGGGATGGCCGCCTTCACCGACCACCTTCGCCTGTGTGACATCGGCGTCAGCCTGGGCGATGTCCACACGCTCGTCTATCCACAGCCCAAACGGGACGGACTCATCCGCGTGTCGGTCGGCTGCGAGGACGTGGACGACCTGCTCGAGGACTTCGCGCTCGGGCTCTCATTCGTCGCCTGAGCCCGTTCGTCGCCTGAGCCCGTTCGTCGCCTGAGCCGACCTCAGTCGCGTCCGAGTGCCGCGGCGGCGCTGAGCGCCGCCCCGATCGTGAGATCCACCCGTCGCGTGACCTCGTCCTCCGGGGGTCGGAACCACGTCTCCTCGCTCTTTGCCCGAACCTCCAGCTTGGCCTCGGGATCCACGATGACGTCGGAGACCGTCAGGATCGTGCCGGCCCGGACCGCGCGTCCCTTCGCCTGTTCACGCATGGCCAGCAGATAGAGCGCCGCCGTTTCCATCTCCGCGGCGAGGTATCCGCGGCGGCCCCAGCGAATGGCGCCATCGGGATGCGGGTCGTAGAAGACGTCCGAGGTGACGATCGGGCCAACATGGGTCGTGAGACCGGCCGCCCGGCTCGCCTCGGCGAGGGCGAGCACGACATCAATGCTGGCCGTCGGTGCCGTCGATTCGTGAGCCCCGAGCAGGGCGCCGATCCCCGACGCCGATGCCGCAGCCATCGCCACGACCACGTCGCCGATCCCGAGCCGACCGAAGCCCCCGCACGTGCCGACGCGGATGAACGTCGTGACACCGAGCATGAGGAGCTCCTCCACGACGATCGTCGTCGTGGGCGTGCCCATCATCGTGGTCTGGACCGAGACCGGGACCCCGTCCACGGTTCCCGTGTACCCGAGCAGTCCGCGATGGGACGTCACGAGGCGGCTCGCCTCGAGACCGCCGTCGAACCGGGCAGCGATTCGGGTGGCCCGATTCGGGTCGCCCGGCAGGAGCACCACCGGTGCGTAATCGCCGGGCTCCGCGTGCAGGTGGATCTGGGGCATCGGGTCCTCCTCAGGGTTGTGGGGGGTGGGGGATCGTGTAGGCATCGTCGGGCAGGGGCCGGGGCCAGCGGGTTGCCAGGGCTCCGGCAACCTTGCCGCGCTCGACGGCGGCAACGACGTCGCCGCTTCGCCAGAGTTCGTCAAGGCAGTGCGCGATGAAGGCGTCGCCGCAGCCGAGGGTCGTGCCGTGGATCGGCACCCGGCTGACCGGGATCACGAGCTCGCGATGCACGCTGCGCCCGTCGAAGACGCGGACCGAGCGGGCGCCCATCGTCACCACGACCAGCCGCTCGAGGTCGAACGCGACGTCGCGCAGGCCGGCGACGGTCGGATCGTCCTCCGTGCCCGGCCAGCCCACGAATCCCACGTCCACGTGGCCCATCGTCCGGGCGAAGCGTTCGAGCGTGTAGTGCTGGAAGCCCAGGAAATCGGCCGCCACCTCGATCCCTTGCAGGCGGCCCGTTCCCGCCAGACGATCCAGCTCCGTGATCGCGCCCTCCACGAGCACGGCGTGGAGGCGGCGAGCGCCGTCGAGCAGGCGCTCCTCGTCCGGCGTGAGCCGGAAGGTCGCCCAGACCCCTTCGACGAAGCCGTCCATGTGGGGCTGGCGGTCCGGCTCGATGAGGATGTCGATGGAGGCGGAGCGGCCGGACGCGACGATCGAATCGGCCAGGTAGGGGATGGTGTTTCGGTCGAGGAGGGCAAGGGCGGCCCGTGCGTCCTGGTCACCGACCCGGGTCAGGAGGAAGAATGGCCGATCCAGCTGCCGCCAGTGCCAGGCGACGTTCAGGACGCCGCCGCCGGGCAGCTCCTCACCCGATTGGAGGTACAGGTCGCGGCTCACCGTTCCGAGGAGCAGGGTCTCGATGGCCGTGGCCGGCGCCTGGTCCGTCTCGTGGCCCTCCGGCTTCCCTCGGCGGCCCGACTCAGTCACAGCCCGGCAAGGGGATCGGCCCGGTTGGAGCCGAGGGCAAGGAACCGGTCGTAACGCACCTCGACCACCTTGCTCATCTGCCAGAACGCCTCGACGGACAGGTGAGCGGAGCCCTCTCGGTGGTACCACTCAGTCCGCGCCGGGAGGGTGGTGATGAGGGTCGGGTCGTGGACCGGGACGACCGCCGGGCTGAGGGCGTACCCGAGCGAGTCGGGGCCTCGAATCTGGAGCAGGTGGGCGCCGCGGAAGCCGTACGCGCGCGGCACTCGGTGGACCAGCCCGCTCCCGAGGTCCAGGAGGTCGGCTTCGCCGGGCTCCGTCGGCTCCACCTCGGGCCAGAGCGGGTCGTCGGCGAGTTCCGCGATCACGCGGCGCACGGCGATGTCCTGATAGTGGTTCGAGATCGTGTGCTGCTGGACGTAGTCGGCACCGCGGACGTTCGCAACGCTGTCGTCGTACACGTTTCCGCAGGCGCTCGCGAGGAACGCGACCAGCGGTCGCCGGTCGCGGAGGAAGGCGCGGTACGACGCCTCGTACTCGAGGATCGCCTCGGCGACCGGCACGATTCGGCCGCGGACGACGTGAGCCAGACGCCAGCCATCGGCACCGAAGCGGTCGTCGAGCAGGTCGCGCCAGCTCGCCTTGGCGGCGCCGGCGAACCCCGGCGCGCCGACTGGGATCCAGACCTCCGCAAGGTGCGCGGCGTCACGAGGAGAGAGCTCCGTCGGGGGATCGACATCCACCATCGTCGGCTAGCCGCCCCGCCGGATCCGGTTGAGTTCGATCAGGGTGCAGCGGTCCATGACCACCGTGAGGCCGCCGTCGTGGGCGATCCGGCCCGCCTCCCGGCTGACCAGGCCGAGCTGGAGCCAGAGGCAGCGGGCGCCGGTTGCCACAGCCTCGCGGGCGTGCTCGGGGCAGGCCTCCCGTCGACGGAAGACATCGACGATGTCGAACGGGCCGGTCGCGGCGACGGCCGCCCCGAGGGTCGGGAAGCAGGGCACGCCCGCGACCTCCGTCTCCCCGGGGTTCACCGGCACTGCGTCATAGCCGGCAGCAAGGAGGCCGCGGAAGACGTCATTCGACGGGCGACCCGGGTTCGTCGAGGCGCCGACAACCGCGATGCGGCGAGACGAGCGCAGCACGTCGCGGATCCCGACGTCGTCGAGGACCGGCACCCTGAGGCGGCCGGCCTGCAGGTCCAGGTACTCGGCGGCGCGCTCGATGTCGTCGCGGCCGACACGGGCCACGACCGCATCAGCGGCGCTACGAAGGTCATCGACGGGGGTCACGCGTGTAGCGTATCCTGCGCCAGAAGACCCGCCACTCGTGGACTGGGCGGGCGCACGAGGAGGAAACCCAGTTGCGCATCTCAATGCGTCTGATGGCGCTTGGCGCCACAGCAGCTATCGTGTTCGCGGCCTGCGGCGGCGGCGCATCTTCGGCGCCTACCACGGCGCCCACCGCGGCGCCAGGGACCGAGGCGCCGACCGAGGCGCCGACCGAGGCCCCGCCAGCCTACAAGGCATGTGTCGCGTTCGACACCGGCGGCCTTGGTGACAAGGGCTTCAACGACCTGGCCATGAAGGGCCTCAACGACGCCAAGGCAGCGGGCTTCGAAACGGCCTTCAGCGAGGCCCAGGGCGCGACCGACTACTCGGCCAACATCCAGCGGCTCGTCGACGAGGGTTGCCAGACGATCGTGACCGTCGGCTTCCTGCAGTCGCAGGCGACGGCCGACGGCGCGATCGCCAACCCGGAGGTCGCGTTCGCCCAGGTCGACACGGCGTGGAACACGGCCGGCCCGGACTTCATCCCCGGCACCGCCGACGACACGCCGATCCCGCCCAACTTCACCGGCCTTGACTTCCTGATCGACGAGGCGGCGACGCTCGCCGGGTACCTCGCCGCGGGCTTCAGTGAGACCGGCAAGATCGGCACCTACGGCGGGGCCCAGTTCCCCGGCGTGACCCGGTTCATGGACGGCATGTACGCCGGCATCGGCTACTACAACGAGCAGAAGGGCACGGCCGTCACCCTCCTCGGCTGGGACGGCGACCAGACCGGCACCTTTGTCGGCGGCGACAACCCGTGGAACGACCCGGCCAAGGGCGAGCAGCTCGCCAAGACCTTCCTCGACCAGGGTGTGGACATCGTCCATCCGGTCTCCGGCGGTACCGGCAACGGGACCATCAAGGCGATGCTGGCGGCCGGCAAGTGGGCAATCGGCGTCGATACCGACCAGGCGGTCAGCCTGGCCGAGTACGCGGGGGCGATTCTCACGTCGGCCGAGAAGGTCATCGACGTCGCGGTCCTCGACACGATCAAGAAGAACGCGGGCGGCGACCTGGGTGGCGAAGACTACGCCGGAACCCTGGCCAACGGCGGCGTTCGACTCGCGTCGTTCCATGACTTCGACAGCGTGATCTCGGCCGAGCTCAAGGCTGAGATCCAGGCCCTCAGCGACGCCATCGCGGCCGGCACTGTCAAGGTCTGCACCTACCTCAAGCGCGGCTGCTAGTCGGCCACCGCAAGCACGATCCAGCGTCGAAACCGCGCCCGGCCCGCATCCGCGGGCCGGGCGCGATTCCCTCCAACCGAGGCCCGAGCATTCATGCGGCTCGAACTTCGCGACATCTCGAAGCGCTTTCCGGGGGTCCTTGCGAACGACAGGATCTCCATCTCTGTGGACCGCGGCGAGGTCCTCGGCATGCTCGGCGAGAATGGAGCCGGCAAGACGACGCTCGTGAACATCCTGTCCGGGCTCTACCGGCCGGACGCGGGTGAGGTCCTGATCGACGGCAAGGCCCACGTCTTCCACGACCCGGCCGAGGCCATCAAGGCCGGCGTCGGGATGGTCCACCAGCACTTCATGCTCGTGCCGGTCTTCGACGTCGTCGAGGCCGTTGCGCTGGGTGCGGAGACGGTCTCCGGGATCCTGGGCCGGTTCGACCGGGCGGCGGCACGTGCCCGGATCGTCGAGCTGTCCGAGCGGTACGGTCTCAACGTGGACCCGGACGCCAAGATCGAGAGCCTCCCCGTCGGCGTCCGCCAGCGGGTCGAGATCCTCAAGGCGCTCTACCGCCACAGCGACATCCTCGTCCTCGACGAGCCGAGCGCCGTGCTGACGCCGCTCGAGACCGACGAGCTCTACGGCATCATCCGTTCCCTCAAGGAAACCGGAACAACGGTCATCTTCATCACCCACAAGCTCAACGAAGTGCTCGAGGTCGCCGACAAGATCGTCGTGCTGCGGCGAGGCCGGGTGGCCGGCACGGCGATTCCGGCCGAGACCTCGCGCCAGGAGCTGGCCAACATGATGGTCGGGCGCGACGTCGAGCTTGTCGTCCCCAAGGGCCCCGCCAACCCCGGCGACGTCGTCCTCAGCATCCGCGGCCTGCAAGTCCGCGACGATCGGCTGGAGATGGCCGTCGACGGCGTCGACCTCGAGGTCAGGGCGGGCGAGATCGTCGCGATCGCCGGCGTCCAGGGGAACGGCCAGACGGAGCTCGTCGAAGCGATCGTGGGCCTCCGGGCGATCGACGCCGGCGAGATGCTGATCGGCGGCGAACGGATCGGGCACGTTTCGCCGCGCCACATCGCGGATCTCGGCGTCGCCCACATCCCGGAGGACCGCGGGCGCGATGGGCTGATCAACCAGATGACGGTGGCCGACAACTACATCCTCGACACGTACCATCGCGAACCGTACAGCCGGCGGGGCGTCTTCGATCTCCAGGCTGTCGCGGCCCGCGCGAACCAGGGCGTCCTGGACTTCGACATCCGGACGCCGTCGATCGAGACGACCGCGGCGTCGCTGTCGGGCGGCAACCAGCAGAAGGTCGTCGTCGCCCGGGAGTTCTCGCGGCCCGTCCGTCTGGTCGTGGCCGCCCAGCCGACGCGCGGCCTCGATGTCGGCTCGATCGAGTACATCCACCGGCGCCTCGTGGAGCAGCGCGACGCCGGCGCCGCGATCCTCATCGTCTGCACGGAGCTGGATGAGGTGCTCGCCGTGGGCGACCGCATCGCCGTGATGTACGAGGGCCGGATCGTCGGCGTCCTCGCCGGCGCGGAGGCGACCCACGAGGCCATCGGCCTGCTCATGGGCGGCGCGACGTTCGGAGGGGCTGCCGCGTGACGCGACTCTCGATGCTCGCCCGCAGGGGGGCGACGCTGGCCCGCAGGGGGGCGACGCTGGCCCGCAGGGGGGCGACGCTGGCCCGCAGGGGGGCGATGCCCGCCCTCGCGGTCGTCACGGCGCTCATGTTCGGGGCGATCGTCATCGTCATCACGGACTTCGAGAACCTGTCGAAGCTCGGATCCGACCCGCTTGGCGCCCTCGGCGGCGCCCTCGGCGGCGTCGGAAAGGGCTATGGGGCGATGCTGTCCGGGGCGTTCGGCGATCCTGGCCGAATCCTGACCGCGCTCCAGAGCGGCAGCCAGAAGGACATCGCGACGGCGATCCGGCCCCTCACCGAGACGCTCGTCGCGAGCAGCCCGCTGATCTTTGCCGGCCTGGGTGTCGCGATCTCCTTCCGGGCGGGGATGTTCAACATCGGTGGCGACGGGCAGCTGATCATCGGCGCCCTCGGCGCTACGACCACGGCCATCGCGCTCGCGGGTAACGCTCCGGCCGCCGTCATCCTCGTCGCCGCGATCGTCGCGGGGACCGTGAGCGGTGGCCTGTGGGGCTTCGTGCCGGGCTTCCTCAAGGCCCGGACAGGCGCCCATGAGGTCATCACCACCATCATGCTCAATTACGTCGCCGCCCAGGTCGTCCTGTTCGGGCTGCGATCCGACTTCCTCCGAGCACCCGGCAGCGGGCAACCGATCTCAAAGGTCCTCACGACCTTCGTGGACGTCCCGAGCATTCTGGACCTGCCGGCGATCAGGCTGGATTACGGTTTCGTGGTCGCCCTGATCATGGCCGTCATCGTGTCATGGCTCCTCTTCCGGACGACCAAGGGCTTCGAGCTCCGGGCGGCCGGGTTCAGCCTGACCGCGGCGCGCTACGCCGGGATGAGCGCCGGGGGCTCGATGATGCTGGCGATGTTCCTGTCCGGCTCCCTGGCCGGGATGGGCGGCTCGTTCATGGTCATCGGGACCGTCGGCCAGCTGTCGAACGACCTGTCGGGCGGCATCGGGTTCAACGCGATCGCCCTTGCGCTGCTCGCCGGGCTGCGCCCGAGCGGCGTCGTCCTCGCCGCCCTCCTGTTCGGCGCCCTCACGACCGGCGGCAAGCTCATGGGCATCCAGTCAGGCATCCCGTTCGACCTGCTGTTCTTCGTCCAGGCGCTCGTGATCATGTTCGTCGCAGCGCCCGGGCTTGTCCGGATGATCTGGCGGATCAAGGCTCCGTCGGTCGAGCCCGAGGTGGTGGCGTGAGCGCTCCGGTCGCGGCCACGCACGTCGCGGCCACGCACGTGGCGCGCGGCCTGGCCGCGCGGCGCGCGCTCCGGTTCGCCCGAATCCGTGGCGTCGTCTTCGCCGCGATCGGCCTCGTCCTGCTGTATGCGGCGGCCGGGGCATTCGCGACGCCCGCGGTGTTCTCCTTCTGGATCGACAAGCAGGGCGGCGACAGCGCGGAGCTCCAGACAACAGTCGGCGTCCTGTGGATGATCGCCGGCGTCGCGACCGGGGCCGTCGGCCTGCTCCAGCTGTTCCGCGGTACCGCGTTTCCCTGGCGGCGGTGGCTGCTGGTGCTGATGCTGCCGTTCCTCGCCGCGCTCCTGGCGGCGCTGCTCAACGGCACCTCGGCCAATCTCACCGGGGTCCTCGGCGGCAGCCTCGAGCTGGCGGCGCCGATCACGATGGGCGCCCTTGCGGGCATCCTGTCCGAGCGGAGCGGGATGCTGAACATCGCCATCGAGGGCAAGATGCTCCTCGGGGCATGCACGGCGTCGATCGTCGCGAGCGTCGTCTTCATCGCCACCGGCAACCCGATCCTCGGCGCGTTGGCCGGCATCGCGGGCGCGATGCTCGTGGGCGCCCTCGTTGGGCTGCTCCTCGCCTGGCTCGGGATCCGCCACAAGGTGGACCAGATCATCGCCGGCACCGTCATCAACATCGGCGCCCTGGGGATCACGAACTTCGTGTTCCTCCGGATCCTCGGGCGGAATACGGAGCTCAACACCCCGCCGACGATCGAGGCGATGCGCATACCGCTCCTGGCCGACCTCCCGGTCCTGGGGCCGATCCTCTTCTCGGCCAAGCCGTACGTCTACGTGGCCGTCGCGATGGTGCTGTTCCTGGCGTACATGCTCTTTCGGACGCGCTGGGGCCTGCGGCTCCGCGCCTCCGGCGAGAAGCCGGCCGCCGCCGGGACCGTCGGGGTGAACGTCCTCGCGATCCGGTACCGCGCCCTGCTCATGGCTGGGCTCATCGCCGGCCTCGCCGGCTCGTACCTCTCGCTCTCGACCGCGGGCAGCTTCCAGATGGGGATGACCGCCGGTCGCGGGTTCATCGCCCTCGCGGCGATGATCTTCGGCGCGTGGCACCCGATCGGCGCGTTCGGGGCCGCCCTCGTGTTCGGCTTCGCCGACACGAGCCAGGCGCTCCTCTCCATTCTCGGCGTCGATGTCCCGCCGCAGCTGCTCAACAGCATTCCGTACATCGTGACCATCGTGGTCGTCGCCGGGGTCGTCGGTCGCGTCCGTGGGCCCGCTTCGGCCGGCCAGCCGTACGAACAGGGCTGACCGGGTGGCGATCCGCTACCCGAGCACCGACACGGTCGTCGCCAACCCGACGTTCTTCCCGGCACCGGCGATCGCACGATCGGCCCCGGTCGGCACCCCGGAGCGGCCGCTACCGCTGATCATCGACAGCGATCCGGGCCTCGACGACGCCCTCGCGATCGGTCTCGCGGTTGCCCGGCCGGAACTCTTCGTGTTGGCGGTCACGACCGTCGGAGGCAACGCAGACGTCCGCCACTGCACCGAGAACGCCCTCCGGCTTCTGCATGCCTACGGGCGGAGCGACATCCCGGTGGCCGAGGGAGCGGAGGGGCCGCTGACCGGCACCGTGGTCCGGGCGACGGCGATCCACGGTGAAAGCGGCATCGGCCGGACGGTGCTGCCGCCGTCGCCCGCATCGGCCCACCCGGATGGTGCCGTGGCGCTGATGGCGCGGATCCTCCGCGATTCGCCGGTGCCGGTGACGATCGCGCCGATCGGGCCGCTGACCAACATCGCGCTGCTCCTCCGGCTCCACCCGGAGCTCGTCCCGAAGATCGCGCACCTGTCGATCATGGGTGGATCGATCGGGGAGGGGAACACTACCGTCTCCGCCGAGTTCAACGTGTATGCCGACCCGGAGGCGGCCGACATCGTCTTCCGATCCGGCGTCCCGATCACGATGATGGGCCTGGATGTGACCCATCAGGCCACGCTGGACTCGGCCGCGGCCGAGAGACTCCGGGCGACGGGTACTGCCTCCGCACGAGTTGCCGCCGAACTCGTGGACTTCGCGATCGAACGGGTGGGGCAGTGGTATGGCGGCACAACCACGGCGATCCACGATGCCGTGGCGGTCGCGCATCTGGTGGTGCCCGACCTCGTCTCGGTGGCGAGCTACAACGTCCGGGTGGACACGACCGATGGACCGGCACGTGGCCGAACCGTGTGCGAGGCACTGTCCTCTCGAATGGAGCGCTACGCGTTGGCGCCGAACGCCGAGGTCGGTATCGGGATCGATGGCGCGCGGTTCGAAGCGATCCTCGTCGACGCCTTCGGGCGCCTGCCGTAGGGCGGGCGACCCGCGACATGCCGTGGTCCGCGCCCGAATCCTCGTGTTGCTGGCCGCCGCGCTGCTCAACGCTTGCGGGCCGCCGAACGGTTCGGCGGATTCGGTCGCGCCGACCCCGTCGGGTTCCGTGACCCGCCCGACGTCGCCGGTCGCCACCGCCCTCCGGTACGTGGCCCTGGGCGACTCGTACACCATCGGGACCTCGGTCGCCCTCGACGAGCGGTGGCCGAATCAGCTGATCGCCGCCCTCGGCTCGGCTGGACCGACCCTCGATCTCGTCGCCAACCTGGGCGTCAACGGCTTCACCTCGCGGGACGTCCTCGAAGTTGAAATGCCCCGGCTCGCTGCCCTCCAACCCGAGTTCGTCACGCTCTTGATCGGCGTCAACGACGTCGTCCAGCGGGTATCCGCGGAGACGTATCGCCGCAACGTCACGTCCATCCTTGACGATCTCGCGGCCCGGGTCGGCGCGGAGCGGATCCTCGTCATCACGACACCCGATTACACCGTCGCCCCGGCCGGCGGCGACTTCGGCGATCCGAGCCAGCAGGCTGCCGCGATCCGCACGAACAACGAGATCCTCACCGGGCTTGCGGCTGGCCGCAGGATTGCAACCGTCGACATCTACGACCTCTCCCAGCGGGCGGCATCGGATCGCTCGCTCGTGGCGGCGGACGGGCTACATCCCAGCGGTGCCCAGTACGCACTGTGGGTGACTCGCGTGGTTCCGGCCGTGGAGTCCCTCCTCGGCCGCTGACCGCGCCCGTTGCGATCTGATCGCGCGTCAGCCGGGGTTGACACACATCGCACCCGGTTGGTAAACGTCGGTGACGTCATTCTTGACATCTGATGTCACGGGCGTATCATGCGAGCATGACTACGCAGCGCGCTACCCGGTCGGCCTTTCCGCTCCGCTTCGAGAATGCGCGCACCCGTGAACTGCTCAGGGTGATCGCCGAGCAGCAGCACACGTCGATGAACCAGCTCGCCGAAGCCATGATCGAGCGCGAACTCGGGGTGCTCGCGCTGGGCCTGGAGAGCAGCCTGTCGAGGACGATGGAGTTGCTCCGGTCGTATCGCGGCGAAGGGCGTGCGGCGGTGTGGGCCGCGTTCGCGGATGCTGAATCCCTTCCCGAGCCGATCGCCGCCCGGCGCACGCAGGCCGAGGAGGATCCCTTCGGGGTCGCCCGCGCCTTTGAGGTCGGGGCTTGATCCTGCAGACCTGCCCCGATTGGAACGAAGACCGCCCCGGCGACCTGTCCAGGATCATCGCCAACATCAAGGCTCTGTGGCCGGTGGTCGAAGCCGACGCCATCGCGCGACCGGCGCCGTCGCTTGCTGTCGCGCTTGAGTGGCATTGTCGGATCTATGACCGTGTCGCGGTGCCGCATCCCGATTACGTCGGCCGGGTGCGCGACAGCGACCCGCAGTATCCGTGCCTGATCGACTACGAGGTCGCCGTTGGGACCGCGCGCGGCGTGAGAGCGCGGGACGTCCCGGGGGCGCTCGACGCGTTCGCGAGGGCAACCACGACCGTCGTGGCCGCGCTCGACGCTGCCGTCCCACCGGGAACGGTCGCGTCGTCTCCGCCGGCCGTCCCGGCGATCGTGCGCCTGTGCGCCTACGTCCACGGCGAATGGATCCGGATCCACCCATTCGCCAACGGCAACGGGCGCACGGCGCGTGTGTGGGCGAACTGGATTGCCGTGCGCTATGGGCTTCCGCCCTTCGTTCGGATCAAGCCGCGACCCGACGACGTCCTCTTTGCTGGCGTGGCCGAAATGTCGATGCGAGGAGACCATCGCCCCACGGAGGCGATGTTCGCGTCGATGCTCGGCGACGCGCTCCGGGCTACGATTGACCTCCCGTGACGACCGTCGCTTCGAACGACTTCGTCCAGCTCGACGTGTCAGTAGGTCGGGGTTTGCGCCCGGGCCTCAGTGCGGCCAGGATTCGACCAGGATCTCGGCGATCGCGTGGGCCAGCCCGCGTGGGTTCTGGATCCCCATCATGTGGCCGGTGTCCGGGACGACCCTGAATTCGACTCCGGCGGCTTCGAGGTCATCGCGCGGGCCCCACGGCTCGCTCTCCGCGCCGTCGAGATACCAGCGTGGCATCTGCAGGCGTTTCAGGAGCTCGCGCAACGGAGGATCCGTATCACGCTCCTGGGCGACCTCCGCGCGATGGAGCGCATAGGGTGCGACCAGGCGGGTGATCCCGAGGTGGGCGGCTCGCAGGCCCGTGGGATGCGCCTCGGCGTCCCTCGTCTGACCGTCGAGCAGATCGGCGAAACCTCGCTCCACGAAGTCCTGCTCGGATTGGGCTGCAATGGGGTCTGGGCCGTCCGGGTCGAGGTCGAGGCGGCCTTCGGCCAGGATCAGAAGGGACACGATATGCGGTCGGGCCGATGCGACAAGGATGCCGACGCCTCCGCCCATGCTGTGGCCGATCACGCCGCACTCGGTCAGGGCGAGATCATCGATCACGGCAACGATCGTCCGTGCGTGGTCCTCAAGCGCGTACCCGAATGCCACCGGCCGATCGCTGTAGCCGTACCCGAGGAAGTCGATCAGCAGCTGGCGCCGGCCCCGCAGTTCCGGCTGCACCGCGGCGGGCATCAGCTCACCGGTCGCGGAACACATGAGGCCGTGCAGCCAAAGCAGCGGAGGGTCGTCGCCGGGGATTTCCATGAACCGAATGAAGGCCCGATCACCGGGCAGATAGACCGGCGTGAACACTATCCCTCCTCCAGGTCAGCGCGCGGCGAGAATGGGGATTCGAGGAGAGAACGGCGCCATCTGCGTGACGACGCCGTTCCTCTCCGGGCTCCGCGGCGAACTGGCGCTGCAACCCTCCCTAGCACGAACCGCCTGAGACGCCCACCGCCCGTTCCATGCCGGCGTTTCCGTTCGGGTTGTTCACCGTCATGGCGTTCTCCATGCCGCCTCCCGGCTGGACACCGACGCCCTGAGCGGGCCCGTAGCCCGGCCAGGCCGCGACCATGTTGCAGGCTCCCGTAAACCCGTTGGGGGTCGGGCCCGGTGCCGCCGACACGCTGCCGGCGAAGGCGGTGAGGCTCAGCGTGACGAGGCCTGCCGCCAATGCCACTCGGAGCCGCCTGGGCGTGCGAACCATCGCGTTCTCCTCTTCACATCGCCGGGGTGGACCCTCGGCCATGGAGTGACGCTAGGCGCTCGTCGATCCTTCATCATCGGTAGAACCACGTACCGAGGGCCCGGAACGCATGAAGGACGCGAGCTCCGTGCGATTTCGCAGGCCGAGCTTGGCCAGCACATTCGTGACATGCCGCTCGACGGTCCTGGCCGAGATCAGGAGTGACTGCGCGACCTCGCGGTTGCTTGCGCCGCCGGCCACGAGCCGCGCGATCTCGACCTCTCTCGGGCTGAGCCCGGCAATGCCTTTGCCATGTGCCTCCGGACCGCGACGCCATGCCCGGACGCCGAGCCGTCGGAGCTCCTGGGCGGCAAGACGCTGCTGGGTCTTGGCGCCGACCTCCTCGGCCAGGGCGGCCGCATCGGTGAAGGCCCGCACGGACCCCTCGCGATCGCTCTGCGCAAGGACCCGCCCAAGGTCGATGTGCGCCCACAGGAGCACCTCGAGTAACCCTTCGCGTTTCAGGTCCTCGCTGAGCGCTTCGAGCATGGATGCCGCCGCATGGATGTCGCCGCTGGCCGCGGCGATCGCCGCCCTCGAGCGGGCTCGCCGCACTTCTCGCAGCACATAGCCGGGAGCGACCGCCCGGCCCTCCCAGGCGGCCATCTCGCTTTCGGCCTCCTCGACGCGGCCGAGACGGGCGAGAACCTCCGCGGAGGTCACAGTGAGTTCGGATGCGCAGCGAGGGCACCGGGCGAGCTCGGAATCCGTGCGCGCGGCGGCGAGTTCGGCCTCGACTTCTCGGGCCAGCCGGGCGCCGCCGAATCTCGCCTGCCACGCGGCGATGTTCTCGTGGATCCACATGCGGAAGTGGGGATCCACTTCGATCTCGGCATCGCGTCGAAGGGCTCGGACGGCCCGCTCGGGATCGCCGAGCGACAGCTCGATCACATGGAGCCACGGCGTCGGATTCCCCCACCTCCTGGGAGCGTTCCCCAGGCGCTTCTCGAGCTCAGCGGCCTCCGCCGCGATGGCTTGGGCCTCGGCGAAGCGCCCCAGACTCAGAAGCGCTCGCGCCAGGCCGTTCCCCGCCTCCACCATGGCCGTGGGCATGGCGAGTCGCCTGGCCAACTCCCAGGCCTCTCGGAGCATGGCCCCTGCCTCGCGCATCCGACCGAACGGGAGGAGCGCGAAGCCGATGCGCAGGATTGCCGCGACGTACGAGTCCTGGTCGAGTTTCTGAGCGAGGAGGAGACCCGTCTGGCTGAGGCGGATGACCTCGTCGCCCCGGTCCTCCTGCATCGCGGCGTCAATCGCCGTGTCAAGAGCAGCCGCGTATGTCGCGCGCTCGGCACCTGCGAGCCGCTCGGGGCCACCGGCGGCGACTGCCATCTCCTGGGCGGCGGCGAGGGCCCGAGCCGCCGCGTGGCTACCAGCAGTCGTCTCATGGTCCAACCAGAGCTCGATATCCGCTTCGAGGGTATCGATCCGCACGGCGGTCTCGAGCGTGACAGTCCCGAGGCCCCGCGCGCGGTCAAGGCGCGCATGCGCTTCGCCTCGCAGGCCGGCCCGGTATGCGCCACGGGCAGCCTCGATCTCGGCATGCTGCCGTTTCGCCGGATCGTCGCTGAGCTCGCCGACGCGGGCCCACCGCTCGATGGCCAGCTGCTGCTCGCCCAGCACTCCTGCCAGCTCGCCCAGTGCCTCGTCGAGCGCGACCTGTTGGGCCGAACCGGGTCCCATGCCGTTGGCGATCGAGGCCAGGATCGAGAGTCCATCGCTGCCGAGCAATCGGCGCTGGGGAGAGGTGACCATGCGCAGGGCGAGGTCGGCGATCGGGCTCCCGGCGACAACGCGATGCTCGAGGGCCTCGCGCAGGAGCTGGAGGTCGCTGCCCGCGTCCTCCTCGATCAGGTCGGCGAATCGGGTGTGTAGTCGCCGGCCCGTCGCCGATGGGATATCCGGCTGCGCGGCCTCCCTGATGAGGTCGTGCGCCGTGCGCAACATACCCGCAGCCTCGACCACCAGGCCTCGGCCGGTGAGCTCGCCGGCGGCGAGATCGAGACGCGGGGCTTCCCATGCCAGGACCCGGCCCAGATCGTCGATCGTGAACGGGCGCCCGCCGATCACAAGGGCCGCCAGGAGCGCGGCGGCATCGCTCCCGAGGACGCGCAGCCGATCCTGGATAAGGCCCGACCGATCTCCTGTCGCGCCGTCGCGGATGAGTGATTGCAGCCAGAATGGCGACCCGCGTGCGCGACGCCACAGTTCAGTTGCGGCGGCATCACCGAGGTTCGCGTTCAGAGCGTGCGCCAGCGACAGCCCGTCCTCCAGGGCGAGCGGCCCCAGCTCGAACTGCACACGCTGTTCGGCGGGAACGATGACATCGATGCTGGCTCCGAAGGTCACGGCGGCGGGCGCCGGCCGGGTGGCAGCGATGACAATCAGTGCGTGCCCGGTCGCGGTCGCCGCCTGCAGCAGGTAATGGACGAGACCGATCGACAGGTCGTCGACCCATTGCAGGTCGTCGATCGCGATCAGCATGGGACCGGAAGACGCGAGCGCACGGTGCGCCCCCTCGAAGATGCGCAGCGGGTCGCGGGACTCCTGTCCATCTCCTCCGAACACGAGTCGACCGAGGTCCCGGCCGGGTCCCGGGACCTGCGCAAGCTGACGGAGCAGGGCTCCGGCGGCCGCAAGCGGGACGGACTGGACCGGCTCGAATCCCACAAGGCGGCCCTGCCGTCTGACCTCGGAGCGATCAAGGACCTCGGCGAGAAGACGGCTCTTGCCGCTCCCGGGCTCGCCCGTGACAAGGGCGGCCGACGGCGCCCGCTCCCGACGAGAGCTGCGTATGAGCTCGGCCAGCTGATCGAGCTCCTCTCGACGGCCGACGAACGGAGTGATCACCGGACGAGCCTACAACAGCCCCAGGCTCCGTTCGGGTGCGGCAACGACACGCCTCAAAGGATCCGTCGGGTGACGGGTCGCCCTGATCGGACCAGGCGACTTCCGCGGGCTACCTCGACCTCCCGTGACGACGATCAGCCCACGAGATTTCACACACAGCTCCGGAGGTCCTCGGGGCCGGCTTGGTCATCACCGACCCCGAACGAGCCGTCCGCTGCTCGTCCTCGAACCCGTCCGGCGCGGCCGGGAACACGACCCACGGGACGTCGTCGCGGATGATGACCCGGAAGTTGGCCGACCAGGGATTGTGCGATCCAATCCCTACGCGGGCGACTGGAAGCGGTAGCCGAGGCCGCGGACCGTCTCGATCGACGCGGCGCGGTCCCCGAGCTTCCGCCGGAGCGATCGCACGTTCGCCTCGATCACGTTGCTGCCACCGGCGTAGTCGTAGCCCCACACGTCGCGGAGGAGGTCGCATCGCTCGACGACCGTGCCTTGCCGCTCGTGGAGATAGCTGCTCACCTCGAACTCGAGCTTCGTCAGGTCGACTCGCCGGCCGTCGAGCACGAGCTGGTGCTGGACGAGGTCGAGGATCGAGTCGTCCTCGATCTGTAGCTCCGAGGCGACGAGCCTCGAAAGCCAGCCGTCGATCGACGTCGGGCCGAAGTCGAGCTGGGCCGCGTAGTAGGAGGCACCGTCAAGCTCGATCGGATCGCCCGGGAGCGGCTCGAAACCCAGCGGAGCGACCATGGGGCCGTACGTCTCGACATCCCGAACGATCGAGTAGATCCGGCGCAGGTGCGGCCGCAGCTCCATGTACGTCCGCTTCAGGTCGAGCCAGACGGCAGCCTGCACGGCCGACGGCGCCTCGCCATAGTCGCGGGTGATCATGCCGCGGAAGAACAGGACCCGCTGGCCGCGAGCAACGGGATGGCGGCGCAGATGATCCCAGCACAGGCGAGCGACCGGGTCCTCATCGACCAGGCGGTGGCTCAGGCTGTCCATCGCGCAGATGAGACTGAAGCCGGCGACGGCACCCAACCGGTCGCGGGCGACGCGGAAGGCTCCGGGGGCGAGGCGCCACCATGTGTACAGGACGGTCGCCGAGGCGGGTGGTTCATACCGGGTGATGATCGCCGCGATCGCCGGGCCATCGTCCGGTTTCGCGGTCTCCACGGAGTACAGGTGCTCGGTCGTCGGGAAGAAGGCCTCGCGCACGATCGGGTTCTGGAGGATGTAGAGGAGATCGGCCGTGTACCGCCACATCTCCTGGTTCGAGGCGTGGGAGACCTCTTCCCGGAGCTGCCGCCATGCCGCGGCCCGATACCGCCGGGAGCGATCAGGATCTGACGAGCGAAGAATGGCCGAGATCGTCTCGCGAACCGTGTCGTGCAGGACCAGACCATCGTCGCCCAGCTCGACGAACGGCAGCCTGTGAAGGCGGTCGAAGGCGTCCTGCGGAGCGGCTTCGGGCAGCATCGCCGCAAGGAGCGAGATGGTTGGACGGCGCACGACCGAGGCGGCATCGAGCGCCTCGCGCGTCCTGGGGTCGAGGACGCCGAGATAGAGCTCGGTCAGCCCCTCGACGATCGCCTTGACCGTGACCGCCTCGAGGCTGGCGCCCGGTCGCTCGGCCAAAGCCGAGGCGGCCAGCCGGAGCGACAGGGGATGTCCCCGTGCGAGATGGTCGATGCGGTCGGCATCGTCGTGGTTGACGCCCGCCCGATCCAGAAGCTCCTCGGCCTCGCCGCGCCGCAGATTCCCGAGCGGAAGACCGCGAAAGAGGCTGCCCAGATCGCTCGGCCAGCCCGTCATCGGGGAATCACGTCCGGACAGGAGGATCCGGACCCTTTCCGTCAGGGCGGGTACGAACGTCTGGCGCAGCCACGGGTCCAGCAGCCGAAACACCTCGTACGTGTCGAGCACGAGGATGACCCGTTCGCCGAGGCGCCCCAGCCGAGCCGCCGCGTCCTCGGCGGTCGCCAGCTGGCCGCCGGTCCTGCCTTCGAGGGCCGCGAGGAATCCGCCCTCGGTCGGCTCGATGGAACGGCAGTCCAGGCGGAGCACGGTGGTGCCGCGAGCGCGTGCCTCCACCGCGAACGCCTTGACCAGGGCGGTCTTGCCGATGCCGGCGATCCCGTAGACGAAGACGACGAGGGGGCCACCCTCGCCAAGCAGCTGGCTCAGGACCGCCATCTCGTCATGACGTCCGACCAGATCGACCGCCTGTTCGTCCAGAAGCTGGCGAACCGTGTGGCTCATCGGCTGAGTCTGCGCCTGGTGTCAATCACGCCGGGACGTCACGCCGCTACGGTGGCGAGGGCCCGGGTGATCAGGCTCGGGCCCTCGAGCACGTCGAAGTCCCGGGAGGTGATGTTCACGAAGTTCGGGTTGGCCGCCACGGCGTTGAAGATGTCGCTGCGGAGATATGTCTCCATCGCCGCGCGGTCCACCCACGTGTAGATGCCACCGTAGGTGTTCGCCTGCTCGTCGGCCAACCAGACCTTCGAGATGAGTCCGGGCACCCGGGCAAAGAGCTCGGCCAGCCCGTCGCATGCGCTCCGGTAGTCGGCGTCACTGATGTCCTTGAGGTTGAAGTTGACGATCTGGATGTGCACGTCTTCTCCTTGTCGGTTCTGCGATGGAGGCCCGGCCTGGCGTGGATGCGGGTCGGATCAGTCGCGCGGACTGAAGTCGTACGTCCCTTCCCAAGCCCAATTGACCCAGTCCTGGGTGGAGACGTCCACGCTCGCGTGGAACCAGGTGAACTTCCCGGTCCCGCCCCAGAAGTTGCAGTGATTGATAGTGAGCGAGCAGTTGCCGAACGCCTGGTTGTTGCCGGGCCCTGGCACGTCGAGGACGACGTCACTGCCGGCGTCGGTGAACAGGTCGGCTGGCTGGAGATACAGGATGGTCGAGTGGACCGGGATCGCCTTGAGGTTCGAGGACGTGATCGTGCAGTACGAGCCCGCGGAGCCGGTGAAATCCGAGCACTCCTTCGTCGCCTGGAGCTCTCCGCTGCGCGGAGACGATGCCGACACCGATGGGGCGAGAGCGGCGAGTGACAGGATCGCTGCCGCGACCACGAGCAAGCTTTGCTTGGAATGCATCCGTCTTTCTCCTGACGTCGGGCGGTCTCGCCAGTGGCTCGACACGGTTCAGGCGACCGGGTTGGGGACCGTGTGTCACAGCCTCCCGCGTTTGTCCGACTGACCGTACAGCCGCCCGGCCGCATCGGCATGAGCGCTCCATGAAGAGAATCTGAAGACGACGGCGGCACTCGTCGGGTCCGCCACGAACCACGGGGGCTGTCCGCGATGGGCGCCAGCCGGCGACTGGACGCCGGGCTACCATTGACCCCCCGTGACGACCATCGCCTCGAACGACTTCGTCCAGCTCCACCTGTCAATAGCTCCGAGTTTGCTCGTGCGTCGTCTACTGCGGTTCTTGCGCTAGACCGAACTTCCAGCGCCCTTTGAGGTGTCCGCGGGCCCATTCCCTGTTCAACGGCGGCCCGAGAACGGGTGTTGCACGTGGTGAGATGTAGCCAGAATAGGACTTGACTTTGACCGCGTGGA
>Ga0082335_1004585_pt1 | contig 20440 bp, 13 predicted proteins | sample Subgrocontami58m_FD_72375 | JGI IMG/M metagenome (GOLD analysis project Ga0082335, IMG submission 72375) | Subsurface groundwater microbial communities from S. Glens Falls, New York, USA - GMW37 contaminated, 5.8 m (SPADES assembly) (version 2) ... | reverse complement strand
TGAGGCAGGAGACCCGACCATGGCTCGACGGCACCATTACGGCTTCGCTCATCAGGTCCTGCGCGACCTGCTGTTCGCGGACCCGATGCGCTTCTTCGCCGCGCTGGACGATCCCCGCGGTCCGGAGCTCCTCCGACGCGCCTGGCGCGAGTTCGGCAAGCAGTTCCCGGCCGACGACCGCGTCGAGATCGATGGGCTCGACTGTACGAAGCACGAATTGACCTCGGGACTGTGGTGCCCCGTGATCCTGGTGACCCTGCCGCCCCCGCAGGAAGTCGCCGAAGCCGTGTACGCCGCGGCGGTCCTGGGCGGAGACGCCCGTTACTTCACGCTGGAGCACGGCATATCCCTCGCCGGCGACACTCCCCGGACCGTGCTCTGCGAATGGCAGCGCGGCACCCACCTCAACTACGGCGACGGCCCCCCGGCGACTCCCGCGGCGTTCCTGGCCGCCATCGAGGCGAAGGTGAACGCGTGACAGCCTTCGACCCCGGATGCTAATGTCCCCTCCAAGTTCATTCCGTACGTTCGGCGGGCGCCCTTGGCGCAGGGCTTCGTTGCACGGAGGCCACGGACCGTGAACCTGGCCCTCTTCGCGTTCGTCGTCCTCGTCCTCCTGGCCGCCGGCTACCTCCTCTACGGCCGCATGGTCGCGCGCATCTTCGCGCTCGACGACGCCACGATCACCCCGGCGAACCAGGTCAACGACGGCAACGACTACGTGCCGACGAAACCCGCCTATCTCTTCTCCCAGCACTTCTCGGCGATCGCCGCTGCGGGTCCGATCGCCGGACCCATCCTCGCCTGTCAGCAATTCGGCTGGCTCCCCTGCATCCTCTGGATCACCTTCGGCGTGATCTTCATCGGCGCGGTCCACGACTTTTCCGCGCTGGTCGCCTCCCTGCGCCACGACGCCCAGTCGATCGTCGAGATCGTCCGCCGCAACCTCGGCCGCCGCGCCGCCGTCGCCCTCACACTTTTCATCTGGCTCTCCCTCATCTACGTCATCATCGCCTTCACCGACATCACCGCCAGGACGTTCGTCGGCAAGAGCCCGGAGATCGACTTCCAGCAGGGGGGCGCGGTCGCGGGCGCCTCCTCGATGTACCTCGGCCTCGCCGTGCTCATGGGCCTCGCCCTCCGCTTCCTCCGCCTCCCGCTCGGCATCGCGACGGCCCTCTTTGTGCCCGCCACCCTCGCCGTCATCTGGCTCGGCACCTTGATCCCGGACTGGTTCGTCTTCGCGGGCGTCCCCGATGCCCGCGCGCAGAAGATCTGGGCCATGCTCATCCTCGCCTACTGCTTCGCCGCCTCGCTCACGCCGGTGTGGGCCCTGCTTCAGCCGCGCGGCTTCCTCGGCGGCTTCCTCCTCTTCACCGCGCTCGCGGTCGGCGTCGTCGGGATCTTCCTCGGCTCCTTCCTCCCCGACTTCCGCGCCGATTTCGCGATCCGCCAGGCCATGTTCAAGGGCTGGGAGTCCGTCCGCGCGGACAATTCCGTCGTGCCCCTCCTCCCTTTCCTCTTCGTGACCATCGCCTGCGGCGCCTGCTCCGGCTTCCACGGCCTGGTCTGCTCCGGCACCACTTCCAAGCAGATCGACCGCGAATCCCACAGCCGCCCCATCGGCTACGGCGCCATGCTCTGCGAGGGATTTGTCGCCCTCATCTCCCTCGCCACGGTGATGATCCTGGCCGACGAAAAACTCCAGGGCGTTTCGCCCGGTACGGTCTACGGCAACGGCCTCGGCAAGTTCCTCACCGTCATCATCGGCAAGGACCACATGGTGTTCGCCGCCACCTTCGGGGCCATGGCCTTCTCCACCTTCGTCTTCGACACCCTGGACATCTGCACCCGGCTCGGCCGGCTCCTCTTCATGGAAGTCCTCCGCTGGGACGGCACGTTCAGCATGGTCGTGGCCACGGCCATCACGCTCGCCCCGCCCGCGATCATCCTCTGGAACACGGACAAGCCCGCGGCCTACATGGACTACTGGACCCTGTTCGGCGCGAGCAACCAATTGCTCGCCGGCCTCACCTTCCTCGGCATCACCGTGTGGCTCAAGCGCACGGGGCGGACCATCCTTTTCACCCTGCCGCCGATGATCTTCATGATGACGATCACCCTGTGGTCGCTCGCCAGAATCCTGGGCGCCTCCCTGGCCACCGCATCCTCCTCCCTGACCGCCGCCATGAACGCGGTGGCCGCGGGCGTGCTCGTGGCGCTCGCCGTCATGCTGCTGGTCGAAGCGGCGCGGGCGCTGCGCACCGCGCCTGCCGCGAGCGAGGGCCCGGCATGAGGATCGAGCGCGTTCTCGGCTGGCACCTGCGCCTGCCCCTGCTCTTCCCCTTCGAAACCAGCTTCGGTCGCGTGAACGACAAGGAGACGGTCATCGTCCGCGTGGACGCCGAAGGCCTCGCGGGCTGGGGCGAGTGCCCGGTGGCCGCGACCCCAGGCTATTCGTACGAAACCGTGGCCACGGCCCAGCACGCGCTGCGCGACTTCCTCGTCCCGCTCCTCCTGCGTGGACCGTACGCCGATCCCGCCGAGCTGCCGGAGCGGTTCGCGCCCGTGCGCGGTCATCCCATGGCCAAGGCCGGCCTCGAGGCGGCCTGCTGGGACCTCGAGGCGCGCCGGCGCGGCGTGCCGCTCGCGCGGGTCTACGGCGGAGAGCCCAGGCGCATCCCGACCGGGATCAGTCTGGGAATCGAGCCCACAGTGCCCGAATTGGTCGAGCGCGCCCGCCGCGCCCTCGCCACGGGCTATCGCAGGATCAAGATCAAGATCAAGCCGGGTTGGGACGAGGCTCCCCTCGCGGCCCTGCGCGCGGAGTTCCCCAAGGCCGCGTTCATGGCGGACGCGAACGGGGCCTACCGGCCGGAAGACGCCGCCCGCCTGGCGCGCCTGGACGGCTTCGGGCTCACGATGCTCGAACAGCCGCTGCACTTCGAGGACTTCGGCGAGCATGCCGCGCTCGCCCGGAAGCTGGTGACGCCGATCTGCCTCGACGAGAGCATCCGCAATCCGGGCGACGCCGCGCACGCGATCGCGATCGGGGCCTGCCGCATCATCAACATCAAGCCCGCCCGCGTCGGCGGGCCCACGCAGGCGCGTCGGGTGCATGACGTCTGTCGCGAGCGCGGCGTGCCCGCCTGGTGCGGCGGGCTGCTCGAGACCGGGATCGGCCGCGCGCACAACCTGGCGATCGCCACGCTGCCCGGCTTCTCGATGCCGGGGGACCTCTCGGCGAGCGATCGCTACTGGGCCGAGGACCTGATCGAGCCTCCGGTGCGGCTCGAGCCCGATGGCACGATCGCCGTGCCGGACCGCGTTGGCCTGGGGTACGACGTGGTACCCGGGCGGCTCGAGCGCCACGCCGTGGCGCGCTGGACGATCGACGGCGGAACCGGGGCCTAGTCGCGGTCTGCGTCGACTCCACAAGCGGCGTTGGGAGTTGGGCCGCGTCCCTACTTCGAGCCGTCGGCGCCGGTCCCGCCGGTCGCGCCCCCCTTGGCCGGGTCGGTGCCGGTGCCGGCCGCGCCTGACGTCGAAGCCTTGCGGAGCTCGAGATACGACTGGAACGCGTCTTTCCAGTCCTGCTTCTTGGTCTCAGTGACGAAGGTCTGGGAGGAGTGCCAGACCTGGTTGACGCCGAACTCGATGTCGACGAATTTGGTGATCAGCCCGCCCGAGGCCGACACGCGCTCCCGCTCGACCGTACGGGTGACGCCGTCGCGGGTGACCGCGAGGTAGCGGATGCTCTCGACCTGGGGCCGCTTGAGCGCCTCGCCGTCGACCTTTCCGGTCTCGGGCATGTTGTAGAAGCCGCAATCCTGGATGTGTGACAGCAACCGCTCCATCACCTCGTCATCGACGATCTTGATGTTCGGCCGCGCGACCGCCCAGAACGGCTCCTGGAACGAGCGCTTGTGGGTGACCCACGACGGGTTGACCAGCATCAGGTAGGTGCCGGAGTACTGCTTCGAGGTCTCTCCCTTGCTGATCACGAAGAGCGAGATCCGCACGTCGCCGATGCGGCTGGGAGGCGGCGCGGACTTCTTCGGCTCCTCTTTGGCGGCGGCGGGTGCAGCGGCCTTCGCCTGGGCGGGGGCGGCCTTGGCCGCGTCCGACTTGGCGGGCGGGGCGACGTACGAGTCGGAAGCGGACGCGGGCGCGGCCGTAGCGGCCCCGGAGGACGAATCGCCGGTCGCAGCGCAACCGGCGAGAAGGAGCGACCCCAGCAGAGCCAGGGCGATCGCGATCGGGCGCATGGGTTCCTTTCTGACCTGGAGCGGACCAGGGAAGACGCGCCGGGCCGGCGCGGGGTTCAAGTCTCTACCGGATTCGCGCTCGCGGCGCAAGCTTTGCCTGGACCGGCGGGCCGGCAGCGGTCACCGGCCCGGCGGGGACGGGAGCCATTCGGGATCGATCGTGCCGACGATCTTGATGCGGCCGACCTGGGCCAGGGATTGAACGAAGCCGAACGTCAGATTGCCCGAATGGATCTCGTCGTTCTGGTCGCGCAGGATGACCTTGTTGTTGACGCTGACCGTGATCTGGTTCTTGACCCGGTCGAGCTTCACCAGGTTTCGGCCGCGTCCGAAGGCGACGACCTTCTTGTTGTCGAGCGCTTTGAAGATGTTTTGCCACCCCTGGGTTGCATCGAGGCGCACGATCCGGTCGGTCCCCAGGTTGCGCATCTGCTGCGCCAGCTGCGGGATCCCGTCGAGGGTGCTGACCTCGGCGCCCAGCTCGACCAGGTAGAAGCGGCTGTCGCGCGGCATGCCCAGGCCGTTGGCGTGGAACATGACGTTGAAATTCTTGATGCCGGTCGGCGGCGGGGCGAAATCAATCTCGAAGGAGAAGTCGCCCGCGAGCTTCCCTTTCCACAGCGCGTTTCCCCCATCCAACGTCATGGACTTACCCCCGACGGTGGTGGGGTACCACTTGCCGGTGCCGTAGGCGGTCCAGTCCGCCGCGGCCCCCGGATCCTTGAAGTCGTACTCGAGCGTCCACTTGCCGTCGGCGCCGATTTTCGGCTCGACCGCGAACACGCCGGCCACCGCCTGCTTGCCGGCGAGCTCTTGATCGCAGCGGGCGATCATGTCGCGGATCTGTGGGGACCGGTCCTTGACCCAGGTCATCGAAGCGTAGCCCGCGGGGTGGGTCGGGTCGAGCAGCGGCGCGAGCGTGTCGCGCGCTTCCTGCCACTTCTTGGCGGTGAAGGCCTTCTCGCCCTTCTTGAAGCGCTCCTGGACCTCGCCCTCCTTTTGCGACGCGGCGGCCAGCTCGCCCACCCGGTCGAGGAACCACTTGGCGCGTGCGGCGCGGTCGAAGTTCTTGGCGTCGGTGTACTCCTTCTGCGCCCGCTTCAGCCACTTCTCGGCGTCGGCCGAATGGAGCGAGTACCACTCGAGCAGGCCGAGCTTCAGCCACATGTCCGGGCCGCCGGTCTTGTAGGCCGGCGACTCGACCACGAGCTTGTGGATGTCGGCCGGGGTGAGCGCGTCGAGATTGAGCGCGACCTTGACCGGCGTCGAACCCTGGAACTCCCAGTCGGTGGTCGTGCCGGGGTAGAACTTGACTGCCTCTTTGAGCTTGACCCCCTCGAGGGTGATGCCGAGGCTGCGCAGGTGGAGCGCGTTGACGCCGGCGAGCACGTCGTCCCGCACCGCCGCGAGCAGGGTCGCGTCGATCAGGTACTCGCGTTCGAGGTTCATGGCCTGCCACTTGAGGTCGCCCGCGATCAGCTCGCGGCAGCGCTGGAGCGCCGCGGGGTACTGCGAGAGCTTGCGGCTCTCGAGCATCTTCTCGATCTCGGGGCCGTACTTGTCGCGATACAGCTTCTCCGAATTCTTCGCCCGGTCGGCGTCGACCGCGCGACGCTTGTCCTCGAGCGCGGAGCGCTTCTCGAGCGCGGTCTTCTTCATCCCAGCGTCGCCGAAGCCCGAAATCCGGTCGAGCGCGGCGATCGCCGCTGCGTAGTCCTCGCCCGCGACTTTGGCGTCGCACTCGTCAGTCGCGGCCCGGTAGGCCTTCTCCTGGGCTTCCTTGGCGCCCACCGACGCCTCCGCCAGGCGCTTCACCGCGTACGCGCTGCGCAGGGCCGGGGGGACGTCGTTCGCGAGGTCGTCGGCTTCCTGGTAGCGCCCAGCGTCCATCGCCTCGCGGATCTTCCGCTCGACTCCCGCGGTCCACTCCTCGGCCCGCGTCTCCACCGCCTCCTCGAAACGCTCGAGCTGGATCTGCGCGCGCTTGGCGACGTCGCCGTTCTTGCGCTCCTCGATGAACTCCTGGTAGCGCAACCGCACCTCGCTGTAGTCGCGGGTCTCGGCGAGGCACTCCCGCTCGAACTCGCCGATCGCATCGAGCGCGGCCTCGGCGGCGCGGTGGTCGGGGCCGCGGACGGCCACCGGATCCGTGTTTGCCGGCACTACCCCATTGACCGGCGTCGGCACGTTGGCGACCACGGGGACCGGCCGGTTACCCGCGGAACCGCCATTCCCAGGGCCCATCGAAGGATTGCGGGAAGCGATCACGTACCCGCCGAGGCCCGCCGCCAGCGCGAGCCCGCCGGCGATCAGCATCACGGGCGTACCGCCCCCGCCGGGGGCCCGGTACGGGGCCGCCCCCGAGCGCACCGCGCGCAGCGACGCGGAGGACGGGCTCGGCTTGGCCATGCTCGTCGGCCGCCCCCTGACCTTGGCGTGGAGCGGCGGATCGCCGCGGCGCACCGCCTCGAGGTCTTCCTGCATCTCGGCGGGGGTCTGATAGCGCTGCTCCCGCTGCTTGAGCATCGCCTTGACCACGATCGCGTTGGCGCCCGCGGAAAGCTCCGGATTGCGCTTGATCGGCGGCACCAGCTCGTCGGTGACGTGCTTCGTCATCACCACCGTCGCGGTCGGACCGTCGAAGGGCACCTCGCCCGTCAGCATGTGGTAGAGGCTGGCCCCGAGCGCGTAGATGTCCGCGCGGATGTCCACGTCGCGCTCGCCACGCGCCTGCTCAGGGGCGATGTAGTGCGGCGTCCCCACCGAAGTCCCCGCCTGGGTCAGCGAGGAATCGGACTTGATGTCCTTCGCCAGGCCGAGATCGCAGAGCTTGGCGATCCCGTCCTGGGTGACCATGATGTTCTCGGGCTTGACGTCGCGGTGGACCAGCTTGTTCTTGTGCGCGTGGTCGAGCGCCTTGGTCATCTGCCAGCCAACGTCGAGCGCCTCCGCCTCCGGCAGCTTGTTATGGTCCTTGAGCTTCTTGGAGACCGGGTAGCCCTCCACGAACTCCATGACGAAGTAATGGAGTCCGCGGTCCTTGACCTCGCCGACGTCGATCCCCTGGATGACGTTCTCGTGGTTGAGCTTGGCGGAGGCCTTGGCTTCCCGGTAGAAACGGTCGACGAAGGTCGGGTCCTTGGCGAAGCGCGGCGGCAGGATCTTGATCGCCACCAGCCGGTCCATGCTCACCTGCCTGGCCTTGAACACCGCCCCCATGCCCCCCTGGCCCAGCTTGGCGATGATGCTGTAGCCCGGGATCTGGATGACCTCTCCCTTGGCCCTCATTCCCGTGGACTCGGTAGAAACCACGGTGGCGGCGGGTCCGGAAGACGTGGTCGCGCCCATGGGCCGGGAGACGGAATCGAGCTGCGGAGCGGTCAGGAAGCCCTTTTCCAGGATGATCTCGCGCATGGCCTTGGGGACGATGCCGAGATCCCGCATCTTCTGCTGGATCCCAAAGCACTCGTTGACCTGCTCGAGCCCGAGCAGCCTCCGCTCCAAGAGCAGCGCGCCCAGCTTTTCGTCGCTCAGCTCGAGCATCGGTGTGACTCCCCGGGGCGTGAGCGTTGACCCAGCAATTCTAGGAATCGCCGGCGTGGCTATGCAAGTAAAATTCATTGACTTGAGGGAGGTCCGCGATAGAATGAACCTCGCCCCAGGGGGAATCTGCCGCGGCCGGGTGAACCGGGGACGGAAGCCGCCGGCAGACCGCTCGCATCTCACAACTCCGTAATAACTTACAACCGCCACTTCAACGTCCCCCGCGGCGGTCCATGGAGTGCACAGCCATGGCGGAAGGCGCCCCGGGCGAGCGGCGTCGGAAGAAGCGGTTCGGGGTCAAGGGCTGCACCGTCCGCTACCGCCGAACCGGCTTTGCGGGTTTCTTCGCGGAGCCTTCCCCGCGCTACCTGGTGCTCAACATCAGTGAGCAGGGGCTGCACTTCATCTCGAAGGAAGAAATCAAGGAGGGGGAGAGCTACACCCTCCTGATCGACGCTCCCGGGATGCAGGAGCCGGTGGAAGCGGCGGGTCGGGTGGTCTGGATCCGGAAGTCGGCGGAATTCAACGCATTCCGGGTCGGGATCGAGTTCAATTCGGTGCGGGCGGCCGACAAGCCGCGGCTCAAGGCGCTGCTCGACAACGCCGTGCTCGACAAGATCGACATGGCGACCAAGATGTATCTCAAGGAAATCCAGAAGCTGTAGCGACCGCACCCCCCCGGCCCTTCGTTCGCGCTCGGGGCCCCGGCGCCACCGAATTCTTCCCTCCTTCCGCCCCTTCGGCTAGGATGCCCGTCCATTCCCGGGCCGAGCATTCTCCGGAGGGGCCATGCGAACCTTCGTCTCCGCGCTGTTCGCTTTTCTCGTCCTCCTCGTCCCGCTCGCGTTGCCGCGCAGCGCGTCCGCCGATTCCCCGGCCTACCTGCGGACCCCGGACGTGCACCTCGACCGCGTGGTCTTCTCTTGTGAAGGCGATCTCTGGGTCGTTGCCACGGCCGGGGGGTCGGCTCGGCGCCTGACGGTCGACGGCGGGACCGAGACGCACCCGCGCTTCTGTCCGGACGGCGGCCGGATTGCCTTCACCGCCGACGCGAACGGCAATCGGGACGTGTACGTGATGCCGGCGGACGGGGGCGAGCCCCGGAGGCTCACCTGGCATCCCGCCCCCGAGGAATGCCTGGGCTGGACCCCCGACGGGAAAGAGATCCTCTTCCGCAGCCGCGCCGAGGAGCCGTTCGGCGAATGGGAGCTGTTCCGCATCCCGGCCGAGGGGGGCGACCCGGTCAAGCTGCCGCTCGGATACGCCGCGCGCATCGACATCGACCAGGACAGCGGGCTGTGGGCCTTCAACCGCACCAGCCTCGAGACCCGCACCTGGAAGCGCTATCGCGGCGGGACCGCGATGCGCCTCTGGGTCGGGCATCCCGACCGCGCGGACTTCGGCTGCCTCACCAAATTCGCGGGCAGCGAGGGCTTCCCCATGTGGTTCATGGGCCGGCTCTATTTCGTCAGCGACCTCGGCGGCACCGCCAACCTCTGGTCGATGAAGCCCGACGGCAGCGACCGCAAGCGCCAAACGAATTTCGACCGCTGGGACGTGCGCTGGCCCGCGATGGGGCCGGACGGCGCGATCGTGTTCATGCTCGGCGGCGACCTGCACCTCTTCGACCCCATCGACGGCAACGAGCGCGCGCTCGACGTGCGCGTCCCGAGCGATCGCGTGCTCTCGCGCCGGCGCTGGCCCGAGGCCGCGAAGTGGCTTTCCGGGTACCACATTTCGCCCGATGGGGAGCGGCTCGCGGTGGTCACCCGCGGCGAGGTCTTCTCGGTCCCGGTGAAGCCGGACGGCGTGACGCTCCCGGTCTCGCGCGGGAGCGCGGCGCGCGAGAGTTGGGCCTCGTTCTCTCCCAAGGGGGACCGCCTGGTCTTCGTCACCGACGAATCGCGCGAGGAAGCGATCGTCCACGAGGACGCCTGGGGCCGCGGCGGCCGCGTGACCGTCAAGGTCGCGGGCCTGAGCGGCTGGCATTTCCCCCCCCGCTGGTCCCCGGACGGCAAGTGGCTCGCCTGGGGCGACCAGTCCCAGCGCCTTTACGTCGCCACCGCCGACGGCGCCAGCACCCCCCGCACCGTCGACCGCGGCGAGAATTCCGAGATCACCGAGTACGCCTGGAGCCCGGACGGGCGCTGGCTGGCGTACACCAAGCGCGCGACCACCGACTACCAGTCCGTCTGGATCTACGACACGACGGAGGGCCGGAGCGTCCGCGTGACCGGCCCCAACACCAACGACTACTCCCCCGCCTGGGACCCGGACGGGCGCTACCTCTATTTCCTGAGTGATCGCGCGATCAATCCGCTGCTCGATTCGGTCGACCTGCAGTACGTCCTGCTCCGGCCCACCCGCCTCTACGCGGTGCTCCTGCGCGGCGACGTGCCGAACCCGCTCACTCCGTCCGCCGGCCTTCCCCCCATCCCGGGCGAGGAAAAGAAAGAGGAGAAGAAGGACGAGGAGGGTGAGGATGAAAAGGCCAAGCCGGAGGCCGAGGAGATCAAGCCGGTGGCGATCGACCTGCCCCGGCTGCCCGCGCGGGTGATCGCGCTCCCGGTCGAGCCGGGCCGGTACTCCGCGCTCGCGGCGACTGCGAAAAAGGTCTTCTTCCTCGCCAACCCGGTGCAGGGGATGGCGGAGGAGGGCGATTGGTGGTCCGACGACACCCAGCCCGAGTCGACGCTGATGGCGTTCGACTGGGAGAAGAAAAAGGCCGAGGAGTTCGTGAAGAAGGTTTCGGGCTTCGAGTTGGCTGCGAAGGCCAAGAAGCTCGCGTTCGGCCGCGGGCGGGGCGAGATCTTCGTGGTCGGCGCCGAAACCCCGCCGGGGGAAGACGTGTCGGAGTCGCAAGTCCCGCTCGCGGGCGTGGTGGTCGAGCTCGACCCGCGCGAGGAGTGGGCGCAAATCTATTACGAAGCCTGGCGCCACATGCGCGACTTCCATTGGGAGCCGGCGCTCGGCGGGCTCGACTGGTCGGCGGTGCGCGACCAGTACGCCGCGCTCCTGCCGCGGCTGGCGACCCGCGACGATCTGCGCGACGTGCTGGGCGAGGTGATCGGCGAGCTTGCGACCTCGCACACCTACGTCTGGGGCGGCGACGCGGGCCGGGGGGAGACGCAGCCGGTCCCGGTGGGGCTGCTGGGAGCCGACGTCGGCCGGGTGGGCGAGGCCTTCGTGGTCACGCGCATCTATCGCGGCGACCCGGCGGACAATGTGCGTTCGCCCCTGGCGGAGCCGGGCGTGGACGTGAGCGAAGGGGAGTTCCTGCTCGCGGTGAACCACCGGGGGTTCGCCCCGGACCGGCCCTTCCAGGCGGCCTTCGAGGGGCTTGCCGACAAGCCGGTCGTGCTCACGATCGGCACGCGGCTCGCGGACGAAGCTGCGCGCGACGTGGTCGTGGTGCCGGTGGCGAGCGACACGGAGCTGCGCTACGTCGATTGGGTGCGTCGCAACCGCGAGCAGGTGGCGCGGCAGACCGGGGGGCGGATGGGCTACGTGCACATCCCCGACATGGGCACCGACGGGCTGGTGCGCTTCAACACCTGGTTCTTCCCGCAGCTCGACAAGGAAGGCATGGTGGTGGACGCGCGCTGGAACGGCGGCGGCTTCGTTTCGCAGATGATCCTCGAGCGGCTGCGCCGGCGCGTGATCGCGTTCGACCGCTCGCGCGGCGGCGGGGTGATGACGTACCCGTACCGCACGCTCAACGGGCCGTTCGTGGTGCTGACCAACGAGAACGCAGGATCCGACGGCGACATCTTTCCGGCCGCGGTGCAGCTCGAGGGGCTCGCGCCGGTGATCGGCACCCGTTCGTGGGGGGGCGTGATCGGCATCCGGGCCGACAAGCGGATGGTCGACGGCGGGATGCTGACCCAGCCTGAGTACGCCTGGTGGGACCCGCGGCGCGGGTGGGGGCTCGAGAACCACGGCGTCGATCCCGACATCGAGATCGACAACCTGCCCCAGGACCTGGCCCAGGGGCGCGACGCCCAGCTCGAAAAGGGGATCGAAGTGCTGCTCTCGCTCCACTCCAAGCGGCCGCCGGTCCGGCCGGAATTCGGGCCCGCGCCGGTCAAGGCCCGGGAGGCGTTCTCGGGGGAGAGGGAGAGGTAGCGTCCGGGTCCACCGGGGCACGTCGTAGGCGGGCCGCCGCACCGACCGCGATTCGAGTATCATCAGCGCGCCCGAATCGAGAGACGCTTCCCTGGCACAACCCGCTGCCGGGAGCGGATGATCGCCGGCCGGGAACGGGGAGTCACCATGAACATCGTGCATGTCGCCGGAGACGCGTACCGGATCTCGGACGGGACCGACGTCGTCGAGCTCTCGCCCACGGCGTACGAAGACGTCTTCTGCGCCCTTCCCATCGACAGCGGCACGCTCTACCTGCTCCTCACCGACTCCCTTTCGGAGGCGGCGGACCGGGCGGCGCTCAAGCGCATGCTCGAGCGCGCCGGCGGAATGGAGGGAGGGATGGCCCTCCTCCAGGAGCGCATCCGCGCGGTGCCGCCCACCGCCGCGCCGGCGCCGCCCGAATCCGCGACCCCGTCGGAGCCGGAACCGGACTGGACTCCGGTCGCGGTTCCCGCCCTACCGCCCCCGCCGCTCGCTCCCCTCGCGCACATCGCTCCGCCCGTTTCGCCCGCCCGGCCGCCGGTCGCCAAGGAGCCCGAGCGCGCGTCGCCCGCCGCGAACGTCACGAAGCGTCCGACGACGACCGTCATCCCAACCGCCCCGGCCACGTCGCAGGCGTCGCCCACCGCCCCCGTCACGAAGCGTCCATCGACGATCATCCCGGCGGCCCAGCCCACGTCGCCGGCCGCTGCGGACGTCGGGCCGTCGCCCGTCGCCCCAGCCGCTCGCACATCCGCCCGACCTACGGCCCGATTTCCCGCCCCCGCCGTACTCGTGCCCGGATCGCCCCCGGACAAGAGCGTCATGTCCGTCACGGACGACTCGCGGACCACGCACGCGATCGAGGAGGCGCTGCGCGGCTCACGGTTCGGCGTGGGGTCGAGCATCCCGGACATCGAAAAAGCCCTGAAGGCCTATGAGACGCAGCGGACTACCCTGGTCCTCCTCGACCTGCATGTGCCTGGGGCCCTGGAGCAGACCCTCGGCGGCGGTCTCAACCCGATCCGCCAGTTCCTTCAGCTGGATGGGAACTGCCGGATCGTGGTGACCTACACGGAGGAAATCAAGCCGCTCCTGGCCGGCGCGATCCGCGCCGGCGCGAGCGGTCACGTTCAGGTCCCATTCCGGGGCAGCGATCTGCTGGAGGCGCTGAACAAGGCGCTCACCGCCCGGACCGTCACCGCCGCCCCCGCCGCCCTGGGCGTCCGTCGAGCGCTGGCGTGCGCCTGGAAGCCCGTGGACGCGGGGCTGCTCACCGCCGCAAAGAGCTTCATCGCCCACGAGCTCGACCTCGTCGGGCTCGAGGGCCGCCTCGACGACAAGATCCGGGAAGGCGCCTCCGTCCGCCTGACCGTCGAACTGCCCGGGGCGAAGAAGCCGCTCCAGATCGCGGGAATCGTCTCCACATCGAAGTACGACCACGCCCTGCGGAAAAGCACCGTGCGGTTCAAGTTCACCGAGCGCACCCAGGAGACGCTGGACCGGCTGCGCGGGTTTCTCGCCGAGGCCCAGGCCAAAGCGATGAAGTGAGTCGCCGGTGGTCGCCGGCTTGGTTCAGGCTCGGAGTCGCGACTCTCGGTGCGGGCGTAGATGTCGGGGCATGGTGGCGGCTTCCGACTCCCCGAGCCACCTTCGGGCCTGCTTTCATTGCCGTCGTATCCACTCTCCAGGTGCTGGTGCTCGCTCGCAAGCTCGGGTGCTTCATCCAGGGAGTCTGAAGTTACCAGCACCCTCGGCTTCGGCTTGACCCTCGCCGAGTACGGGGGATATCATCGGAGGGTGCGAATCGGGGCCCAAGAGAAGACCCTGGTCGGTCCTGTCGGATTCGGGGCGCGATCATGATCGAATCGAAAGCAAAGCTCGGCCCAGCGGACCGCGGTCGGCGCATGACTCTCGAAGAGTTCGCGCACGCGGAGGGCGCACCGGGGTATCAGTACGAGCTTCGCAGGGGGGAGGTGCTCGTGGTCGAGGTCCCGGGACTTCCGCATGCACTCCTTGTGCAAGCCGTTCGCGAGACGCTCCAGGCGCACAAGATGTCCCATCCCAACTCGGTCTTCCTCATCGCGGGCGGGAGCGAATGCGCCCTGCGCCTCCCCGGGATGCAGAGCGAGCGCCATCCCGACATAGCCGTGTATCTGACGACTCCACCGGATGCGGAGAACCCGTGGGAAGTCTGGTGCCCGGATATCGTCGTGGAGGTCGTTTCAGCCGGCGCGGATGCGCGCGATCGGGATTACGTCGAGAAACGTGACGAATACCTCCGGGCCGGAGTCCGCGAGTACTGGATCCTCGATCGCTCCACGAAGTCCTTCCTCGTGCTGCGCCGCAGAGGCGACTCCTGGCAGGAGATCGTCTGCGCGGCGAACGCGCCCTATCGGACGGGTCTCTTGCCCGGGTACCGGCTCGAGGCGGTCGGTCTGTTCGGTCAGGGGGAGTAGGCTTAGCAGGCCAAGCCCGGCCCAGCAGCCGGATTCTCGACCAGATCGTACCTCGCGATGGCCAAGGGCCCCAGCGCCGAAAAAACCCGGCATACCCCGCCACCATGTCCGGCGAGGATTCCGGCGGCGATGCGGGTCCGGCGAGCGACGTTCTTGCTGAAGGCGGGCGTACCCAGGGGTCGCCGGCGCTCGAGTGGGGGTCGCCTAGCTAGTCACGATTCGTAACACTCGTCCAAGTATTCGCACTTCCTGTCGTCGGTGACCAGGTTGTCCGCATAGTCACAACTCCCAACAAGACCTCAGGTTGTTATAGCTCATTCTCCTAGGCACACGAATTGCTTTAACCCGCCGTACCCATTCAGGAATCGATCATGGCGGGCCGAAGCCATCACCTGTTTCACGCCGTACTGGGCTTGTGCGGCCTGGGCGCGTTGATCGTCTCGCTCTGCTTCCTCTTCCCCAAGTCCAAGTCGCCGCGCGCGAACCCCAAGACGGAATCGCCAATCGCCGCGAACGCGTCCGCGACTGAAACGGCCCCGCGCGCCCTCGCGCCCCTCCCCCGGCCTGCCGCCGACTCGCGCCCGACCGACGCAACTACGCCGGCCGACCCGAGGTTCGTGCAGTTGCGCGGCGCGACCGAATCGGGGCTGCTCGACCGTGCGCCCAATCGGGTCGAAGACGTCGAAGGCGCCGCGATCGTGCGCCAAATCGCCGAAGGCCTGACCGCGAGCGCCGACGTGGTGCGGCTCGCCCGGTCGCTGTCGGCCGACCCGCGAATGTGTGAATTGATGAAGCCGATGGCGGAGGAATGGGCCGCCTCGTCCGACCCGGTTCGGCACGCACGCGGCATCCTCTTCCAGGCCGCACTCGATCCCACTCACACGCTCGAGCGCTGGCAAACGGCGGTGGACGGGGAGCGCAACGACATCGCGCGCGCGGCGCTGCTCGAGGGCGCGCCGCTCTCCGGCGAAGCCGAAGCGGACACCCGCGCGACCGAGATCCTGATCGGCGCCGCGCAGCGCGACGCGGTGGAGAGCGTGCGCTCGGCCGCCGTACGCGGCCTCCCCACCGACCTCGCCGCGGAATCGACGCGTCGCCTGGCCGCGGGCCTGGAGCGCGAGCGATCCGCCGACGTGCGGCGCGAGACTCTCGCCGTCCTGGGCCGCCTTCGCACCGACGACCCGCGGGTGGTCGCGACCCTCGATCGCGTCGCCTTCGACAAATCCGAAACCGAAACCGTCCGACGCGAAGCCTTCGGCGGGCTCATCCGCGCGAGCAACGAACATCCCGGGCTGCTCTCCGAAGAGGCACTGGCCCGGATCGAGAAGACGTTGAGTGAATTGGGCAGGAATTGACCAAGAAGGAGCACCGTCCATGAACACCCCCCCGCGGCGGGGCCGGCTGGCGCTGGCCGCCGTGCTGGTCGGCGCGCTTTGCGCCGGCTGCGAGTACACCGAGCTGACGCTCCAGGCCACCATCGACACCTTCTGGAAGACCGCCTCGGAAAAGGCCAAGCTCGAGGCCGAGGTCGAAAAGAAGATGGACGCCGGCCTCAACGCGACCCTCACCGGCAGGAAGGTCCTCGACCTCTGGCTCTACAGCATCTACATCCACGACGTGGAGAACGTGGACGTCAACCTCGGGACGTTCGGCCCGAAGATCAAGGTGCCGGACTCCAAGTTCTGGGGCACCCCCGGCCACCTCTGGTACAGCATGAAGTGGACTCTCACCTGGGCCAAGGGGAACGGCGCGAAGCTGAGCTTCAAGCTCGACCTGCGGCCGGCCTTCCCGGACCACACGGTGAAGATCAGCGACCTGAACGTCCTGGCGGAAGGCGACGCCCTGGTCGACCTCGACGTCGAGACCGGCAAGGTGAAGGTGGACGTCTACACCAAGAGCATGGCGGTCGACCTCAAGGCCCAGGCCGAAGGCTGGTTCTGGACCCTCGACGTGCGCGACAAGGTGAAGAAGGAAATCCAAAAGGCGCTCGATGAGAAGGTGATCGACAAGGTCTTCAGCAAGGCGTTCGGCGAGAGCGCGTAGCCCGACGACGCGCCCATCGGATCGCTCCCAACGCACAACCAACCAGGGGGCGCCGGAGGCGAGGCTTCCGGCGCCCCGCCGTTTTCTCTCCGGCGGCGCCTCCGGCTCGACTCACCGAGCACCCCGATCAAGGCGCGTCCCAGGAGGCGCTTCTGAAACCTGAAGTTCGGGCGATTTTCGCAGGACGTGTGCGAGAACCGGGCCGATGTCAATCACTTGAATATCGCGCCCATCCGCAATGGGATCGGTGTCCATTTCCAAGCACGCTCCGCCGTTGGACAATCCGTGGAATCCGGCCAATCCGTAAAATCCGTAGTTCCGTCGGTTGCGCACTCGCGGCAGAGGCCGCGCTGGGAAATCCGCCCTTCTCCATCATCTCCCACGCTGCACCTTCGCCGGCGCGCCACGACGAAAGGCCACCGTGTACCCGGCCACCCGCACCGTGGGCTCTCCGCCGGCGACCAGCGTCGGCCGCGGCGGCGCCTCGTCCGCGTCCACCGCAGAGAGCAGGTGGAGGAACACGGTCCCGCCCGTGACCTCGACCCGATGCCCGCCGGGCACGTGGAACTCGCCGATGTCGCCCGGTGGGTAGTCCTTGCCGCCCGTCTTCCAGCCTTCCACCAGTTCGATGCGCGGCTTCTCCGGAAGCAGGGTGACGCAGACGAGACGGGATGCCCCGCCTTCGATCGTCACCACCGGCCCTTCCACCTTGGGTTGCGCCGCGGCATGGAGGACCCAGCGCGCGGGGAGCGACGAAGCCGTCCGGTCGAGCACCAGCAGCCAGCGGCCGCCCAACCAGACCAGCTCGCGGGTCGCCCCCTTGACCACCGAGGTTTCGTACGCCGCGGTCAGGTCGGCCGCGAGCCACGTATGGTCGGGCCCGGTCTCCCAGCCGACCACGTCGCCGGTCTCGAGGTCCTTGGAGCCCTTCTTGCGCCGGTAGTCGGCGAGGTCCTGGACGTCCATCGAACGGACCACGCGCTGCCCTCCCGCGCGGTCGTCCACGCCGAAGACGAGAGTGGAATGGGCGATCGAATGGCGGCCGAACTCCATCCGGTGCGCGGCTCCGAAGTCTCCGTAGGCGAAGCTGCGCACCGCCAGCGGCGCCCGACGGAAGATCGTGAACGAGCCCTGGTCGAAGTGCCCGTGGTCGTCGAAGTAGTCGCCGCACTTGAAGAACACCACGGTGTCGTCGTCCCCCCAGCCGGAGCGGAAGCAGGCCTGGCCGACGGAGTCGCGGCCGAACAGGGCGACAGCCGGCAGGCGGATCGCATCCTCCGCGCGCTCGCGGGCGAAGAAGGGCGCGAGCCAGAGCACCTCGGCGTGGTAGCCGAAGCTCGACCAGCGGCGTGCGATGCGGGCCGAGAGCGCGAAGCCGTCGGCCGAGTTGCATCCCGCGGCGAACAGGTCGACCACCGGGCGGACCTCGTCCCGGGTGGAGGCGCGTCCGCCGCCCACGATGTCGCCCCAGCGGACGAAGGTCTGGTCGGGCAGCACGCTCTGGACCATGTACTCGAGCAAGCGCCCGAGGCGCTTTTCCTTGCCGAAGTAGTCGAGGCCCTTGGCGCTCTTGAGCGCCTGGAGCAGGATGCCGAGGGGGAAGAAGCCCTCGTGCACGCCGTAGGACGGTCCGGCGACCACCGCCCCGTCGAGGTGGACGAGCGCCGGGAGATAGGTCTTTTCCAGATACTCGCGAGCGGCCCCGATCCATTCGGCGGCCTCGGGGCGGTGGCCTTCGAGGGCGATCCCCGCCAGCCCGAGGCCCATGACCGCGCGCGGCGCGGAGGTGTGCCACACGTGATCGGAGGCGCCGTCGAGGAACTCCCGGCAGCTCTCCGCGGTCTTGGCGATGTTGTCCTCGACCTGGCGGCGCTGGGCCTGGGTCCAGCCCTTCCAGGCGTAGAGCCAATCGTACGTGACGGGCAGGTAGAGCACCGGGCCGGAGGCCGAGAGGCCATAGCCGTCGTCGCCGGACATGCGCAGGAGTTCGTCGCGCCCGGCGCGGGCGTGCTTCTCGTCCCCGGACCAGGCCCAACGCAGGGCGAGTCCGGGAGGCGTCTCGTCGAGGTCGGCAAGGCGCTCGGACCAGGGCAACTTCGGCGGAGTGCCGCGGAAGAAGATGCGCGGGTGCCCCTGGGCGCGGACGGCTCCGGCACCGACGACGAGGACGAGCGCGAGGACGAGAGTCATGCGCACGGCTGTGCTCCTTGGCCCGGATGATTCATGAAGCCGCCTGTGGCCGGCCAGCGCGGCTTCCGCCGCAACCGACGGAACTACGGATTATGCGGATTGCCTGGATTGCACGGATTGTCCAACGGCAGAAGGTGTGATTCCTCGCAAGATCGTCGAAAGTGTGACGATGTTGCCGATGTGTAATGTGGATGATCCGCCCGCTAGACCACCCGACTGAATACCGCCTTGAGGTATCGACCTTCCGGGTAGAGGCTACTGACCGGATGATCCGGCCCGGCGCCCGCGATGCGGAACGTGCGCAGCTCGCGCTCGCTCGCCTGGTGGACCAGACGCACGAATTCCTCCTCGGAGACGAGCCCGCTGCACGAGCAGGAGACGAGGATCCCGCCGGGCCGCACGACGCGCGGTGCCAGGCGGTTCATGTCGAAATAGGCGCGGCGCGCCCGGTCGAGCTCGCCGCGATCGCGCGCCATCTTGGGCGGGTCGAGCACGACCAGGTCGAACTCTTCCTTCGCGTGGCGCAGGTAGTCGAACAGGTTCTGATGCAGGAATTCGACCGCCACCCGGTTCAGCTTCGCGTTCCGGCCCGCGGTTTCGATGGCGTGTTCGTCGAGGTCGACGCCGACCACCCGGCGGGCGCCGGCCCGGGCGGCGGCGAGCGCGAAGCCCCCGGTGTAGCAGCACAGGTCGAGGACGTCTTTCCCCGCGGAGAGATCGGCGACCGCCTTGCGGTTCTCGCGCTGGTCGCAGAAGAAGCCGGTCTTGTGGCCATGAACGAAGTCCACGCCGTACCGCACCCCGTGCTCGCGCACGACCACCGACTCGGGCGGCGGCGACGCTGGCATGCGGAAGCCCTCCAGCTCCTGCGCGCGCTCGTCGGCATGCACCCACGCGCCCGGGAACACCCGGCGCACGGTGTCGAGCTGGGCGAGCAGGCCGAGGGAGAAGATCTCGATCGAGTGCACCGGACCATACCGGTCGACCACGAGGCCCGAGATTCCGTCCCCCTCCGCATGGCACACGCGCCAGGCGTCGGCATCGATCCGGAGGGCTTCGCGGAAGGCGATCGCCTCGCGCAGGCGCCGCTCCAGAAGGCCGTCCTCGGCGGGGCCGAGCATGCGCACGGCAATCTCGGAGCGGGGGTTCCAGAAGCCGCAGCCGAGGCAGGCCCCCGAGCGGTCGTACACGTCGACCAGCGCGCCCGGGGTCACCGGCGCAGACGGGCGCTTGACCATCTTGCGGAAGAAGAACAGGTGGCGGCGGCTCCCGGGGACGCGGAGGTCGATCCGGGGGCGGCCCGCGGGGGCAGACTCGCTCATCCGCGCCACTCTACGAGGCCGCGCCGCACCTGTCAAACGGGTGGCCTCCGGCCCTCCGGCCCTCTCCTCCCGCCTCCCGCGGTGACCCGGCACGAAGCTCAGCCGGGTGAGCCCTTGCCCTTGCCCTTGCCCTTGCCCTTGCCCGTGCCAACGTGCGCAGGCCGGGCACGGCACAGGCCCATCGGCCACCTGAGCAGAGCTCACAGGCACCGTTTGACCTGTTCTACTATCCGTGAGATTCTTCGCGCCAAGCGAAGATTCTCACGGACAGTAGAACCGACCCCTTCGGTCGCCGTAGGCGGTTGAATGAGTGTTGGGCTGCGCGAACATCGTGGCCCTGCCCACGCTCTGCCGTTGGACAATCCGTGCAATCCGGACAATCCGTATAATCCGTAGTTCCGTCGGTTGCGGCGGCCGCCGCGCTAAGACGTCTGGAGCACCTTGTCGATGCGCGGCCGCGCCCCCTCGAGCTCTTCCCGGGGGATCACCA
>Ga0082335_1004581_pt1 | contig 20461 bp, 19 predicted proteins | sample Subgrocontami58m_FD_72375 | JGI IMG/M metagenome (GOLD analysis project Ga0082335, IMG submission 72375) | Subsurface groundwater microbial communities from S. Glens Falls, New York, USA - GMW37 contaminated, 5.8 m (SPADES assembly) (version 2) ... | reverse complement strand
CTATGCGCGGGATATGGAAAAATCCGGCCGCGTGCTGGCGGCGACGCTGCTGCCCGGTTTCGCCCATGCCGACACGCCCTATACCGGCGTCTCCGCCGTGGTCGTGGCCGATGCCGGCGCCCGCGCTGACGTTGACGGTGCGAAGGCTGCGGCGCAGGACGTGTGCGAGCGCATGCTCGCCATCGCCTGGGAGCGCCGCGCCGAATACGTGTTCCATCCGCAGCCGCTGGAACAATCGGTGGCGCGGGCGCGCGCGCTCGGCGCGAGCAGGCAAAACGGTCCGATCCTGTTGATCGATCACTGCGACAACTGCGGTTCGGGCGGCGCCCAGGATGTGATGCTAGTGGTGGAGGAGATACTCAGACAGGAGCTGGACGATGTCGCCATCGCGCCCATCCGCGATCCGCAGGCGGTGGCGCGGATGATCGAGGCAGGCATCGGCAATAACGTCAAGCTGTTACTGGGCGGCACGACCGACATGCCTGCGATCGGCCTGCGGGGCAAACCCATGCCGCTCGCCGGCCGGGTACGCAACATCACCGACGGCGAAATCGTGTTCACCGGGCCGATGTACACCGGCCTGAAAAGCCATCTCGGGCGCACCGCCGTGCTCGATACGGGGCGTGCGCAGATTGTCGTCACCGAACGCCACCACGAGCCTTTCGACCTGGTGATTTTCCGCCATTGCGGCATCGAGCCGACGAAGAAGCGGTTCATCATGCTGAAATCGCGCATCCACTACCGCGCCGGCTTCGAGCCGATTGCCGCGCATACCGTCGAGTGCGCCGGCGCCGGCGTCACCAATGCCGACCTGTCGGTATACCGCTATCGCAAGCTCGCGCGGCCGATTTATCCGCTGGATGTTATTTAGGCGCGATTCGCCGTAGAATTACCCACCTTTTTTCTCCTGCCAATATGAACAAGCCCTATAACCTGCTGGTCGACATCGGCAACACCTTCGTCAAGTGGGGCCGTTACAAGGCGAATTCGAATACGGCGGCGCATGCGAGCTGCCTCGATTCCGGCCACGCGCTGCTGCAAGAAATACCGGCGCTGGCGGCGCAGTTGCACGAGCACCCGGCGCCGGCGCAAATCGTGATCTCCAACGTCGCCGGCACGCGCGTGCGCGCGACCATGCTGCGCCTGCTCGAAATCTGGCCCGACGCGCCGCCGCCGTGCTGGGTGATCCCGAAAGATGAACAATGCGGGGTCAAAAACGGGTACCGCAACCCGGCGCAGTTGGGCAGCGACCGCTGGGCCGCGCTAATCGGCGCGCGCGCGCTGCACGGGGCGCGCCCGGTGCTGGTGGTATGCTGCGGCACCGCCACCACCATCGACCTGCTCACCGCGCAGGGCCAATTCGCCGGCGGCTGCATCATGCCGGGCGTCGGCACCATGCTGCGTTCCCTGCATGAGAAAACCGCGGTGCTGCCCGACGCCGACGGCGTGTATACCGAGTATCCGACCCAGACCGTCGATGCCATCGTCAGCGGCTGCCAGCACGCTCAGGCCGGGGCGGTGGAGCGCATATACGATATGTATCGGCGCGAGCATAGCGATCTGCTGTGCCTGGTCTCGGGCGGGGCGGCGAAGGCGCTGACGCCGCATCTCGCCATCGTGTTCCGCTACCACGACAACCTGGTGCTCGAGGGACTGCATTGCATCAGCCGGACGCTCATGCGGGAGGCATCCGCGGGACTGTCCGGCGTGCACAAGGCTTGATGCAATGCGTACCGTGTTTTTCATGCTGATGCTGGCCAACGTGGCGTTCTTCGCCTTTGCCTGGTTCGGCGGCGGCGCGGAAGCGAGCGGCGAGGCGCAGATCATCGGCCAGCAGCTCGATCCCGAGAAAATCCACCTGCTCGTGCCCGAGCAGGTGAGCGCGCTCACGCGCAAGCCCGAGCCGCCGAAGGTGGCCACAGTGTGCCTCGAATGGGGCGCATTCGCCGGCGCCGATGCGGCGCGCGCGGGTCAGGCGCTCGAGCCGCTCGGGTTAGGCGCGAAACTTGCGCAGCGCAGGCAGGAGGAGGTAGCGGCCTACTGGGTGTACATCGCGCCGCTCGCCAGCCGCCAGGCCGCGACGCAGAAGGCGGGCGAGCTGAAACGCCTGGGCGTGGACGAATACTTCGTCGTGCCGGACGACCCGAAATGGCGCAACGCCATTTCGCTCGGGGTGTTCAAGACCGAGGAAGCGGCCAAGGCCAGGCTCGATGTCTTGCGCGCCAAGGGCGTGAAGAGCGCCAGCATCGGCGCGCGCGACACGCAACTCAGCAAGATCTATTTCCAGGTGCGCGAGGCCAATGCCACCGTCACGGCGAAGCTGAACGAGCTGAAGCAGGGTTTTGCGGGCACCGAAGTGCGCGAGTGCGCGCCGGACGAAAAGAAAGGCTGAATGCCGGCATGTACGTACCCAAGCACAACCAGATGGAAGACCGCGCGGCGCTGCTCGCCTATATGCGTGCCTACTCCTTCGCCGCGCTGGCGACCTCCGGCCCCGGCGGAATGACGGCCACGCATCTGCCCTTCGTGATCGAGGAGGAGGGCGGCCGGATCACGCTGCTCGCGCACATGGCGAAGGCCAATCCGCAGTGGCGCGATTTCGCCGCGGGCGGCGAAGCCCTGGTGATATTCATGCAGCCGCATGGCTATGTTTCTCCGCGGCTCTACGACAGCAGGCAGAACGTGCCCACCTGGAACTACGTCGCCGTGCACGCCTACGGCCGGCCGGTGCTGATCGAGGAGCGCGCGGCCAAGATCGAATTGCAGAAAACGCTCGTCCGCCAGCACGATGCGGGCTACCTCGCGCAGATGGCCGAACTGCCCGCGAGCTATCTCGATGCCAGGCTCGCCGCCATCGTCTCCTTCTCCATCGCCGTGACCCGCATCGATGCGCGCTACAAGCTGTCGCAGGACAAGAATCCGGCCGAACGCGAGCGCATCGCGCGCGAGCTCGAGGCGAGCGGCGAGGGCGTCGCGGCCGAGACTGCGCGGCTGATGCGCAAGCACAACTAGCGCGCTTCGTAGTCGATTCCTTGAACGATATTGGCCTTGGCTGCGAGCCGCAGCCAAAATACGCCGCGTACGCTGCCAGGCGCGAAGCGCAACGCGACAGGGTTGGGTAACCGTTGAGAAGCGCAATAAAGCATGCTGGCGAACTGGCGCGTTTTGTCAGCGAATTGACGACCGATGATTCGCGCGTCCTTGGTTGGAACCCAGGTCAGTTAGACGACGCTCGTCGGCGGCTATCGACCCACTCCGGTCATTCGCGCCAAGTACAATACGAGCGTCTTTATCGCGCCCATTTTTCGCTATCTTGATGGTCGTTGCCGCCGCGAGCGAACTCGACGACTCGGCTACTTTCCGCAGGACGTGCTCATCTTTGATGGCATATGTCTCTTGAAAGACAGTGGCAGTGTACGGAGCCGTACAGACACCTTAGCAAGGTTAGCTTAGAGTGAACCATGAACTTAGCAAATGAAAATCCCGTACGTCAATTGCCGGACGTGCGACAGTGGGCGAAAGACGAATTCGCAGTAGGTCAGCAACCGCCGTGGACTCCCGACGACGCAAGACCTTTTGAAGACCGAATCTGCCCAGTCTGCGGACACTTCGGATGCGGGGGCTGCTGATGTTTTGTAGACTCTATCTCGCTTGGCGCTTGTGCTTGTATATGGGCCTTAATTATTCCTGGCGTCTCGCCTGGCATGAAGCGGCGTATCAGCAAGCTTTGTAAAGCGACCGCACCGGCGGACATCACGCGACAAATGTGCCCCGGTCTTGGTCTGCTCGGTTTTACTGTGCGGCGCAGGAAACCGAAAGCTGTTTAATCTTTCTCGGCAGACCTCACACAGAACCCGCTTCGGCGGGGTTTCTCGTTATTGGGCGATCGGCAGCTTGTGGCCGAAAGCGCGCGGTGGCGAACTGGCGCTATCGACCCGCAAGCTATATTCGGCATCACGCTCATCGACCGTCCGGTTCACACCCATGAGCCGGCAGTCGGGCTCATAATCATCATGCTGGTCCTTTTTTAGCTGTACGGACCGCTTCCGTCTTCGCCAATTTTAGCGCCACATCCAGCGCATCCATGAACTCGTTGACTTTGATCGGCTTGGTGAGATAGCGAAAGAATCCTGCCTCCAGACCTTTCTCGATATCGCGGGGCATTGCATTGGCACTGAGCGCGATCACCGGGATGTGCGCTGTTGACGAGTCTTCAGCCAGGATTCTTAGCGCCTGGATACCGCTGATGCCAGGTAGATTGATGTCCATCAGGATTACATCCGGCCGCGAGGCGCGCGCAATCTCGATACCGCGTCTGCCGTCCACCGCACTCAGAAAGCGGATATCGGGGCGGCGCGCGATGAGATCCTCGACCAGCATCAGATTGGCCGGGTTGTCCTCGACATAGAGCAGGGTGCGCAGCCGCCCGTCAGCATGAATATCCGCTTGGGCGACTGCCGTGAGGTCGGCAGCGCCGACGGCAGGTTGTTCTTCAGCCGTCAAGTTCAGTTCGATCCAGAACACACTGCCCTTCCCGACCGTGCTATCCACGCCTATGACGCCCCCCATCAATTCGATCAGCCGCTTGGACACCACCAGGCCGATGCCTGTGCCTTCCTCGGCGCTTGTCTCTTTACCGAGTCGATTGAACGGCTGGAAAAGCTGCGTCAGTTTATCCGGAGTCAAGCCTTCGCCGGTGTCCTCGACACAAATGCGCAGGCGTCCCGGGGTACTCGCGATGCAGTCCACGGTGATCGTTCCGTCCGCCTTGTTGTATTTGATCGCGTTGGAAAGAAGGTTGATTAGAATCTGCTTCACCCGCGTCCGGTCGGCTTTGACAAAGTACGGGACTTTAAACTGAGGGAAAACCACGCTGATACCGCGCTTTTGCGCCTGCGCTTCTGTCATAGTCTCGCATTCGTGCATGACTGCAACCAGCGACACCGGCTCCATTGACAGCGACAGCTTCCCGGACTCGATCAGCGCGAGATCGAGGATTTCGTTGATCAGTTCCAACAGGTACCACCCCGCGTGCAGAACCTGATCGATGCTGCGCTTCTGGGAGGGCGTAGGCGGCGGAGAGCCGGATTCCATGAGTTGGGCAAAACCGAGGATCGCATTGAGCGGCGTGCGCAGCTCATGACTCATGCTGGAAAGGAACTCCGATTTGGCGAGGCTGGCTTTTTCCGCCACGAACCTGGCGCGCTCGAGCTCGGTGTTCTTCTCCTGAAGTGCGTGTTCGAGCACTGCCCGCGCTGCTTCGATCTGCTTACGAGCCGTGTTGTCCGTGCCGATCAGCAGGTAGCCAATGATGGCGTCCTGCGCATCGCGCAGCGCCGTGACCGACACCACCGCCGGGAAACGGCTGCCGTCCTTGCGGATGTAGGTCAGCTCGTAGATGTCCTCGATCCCGCGCGAGGCCTTGAACACCATGGCCTCGAAGCCCGGCGTGATCTTTGTTCCGAGTTCGGCGCTCAACACCTTGGCGCGTGCTATGACTTCCTGCGGATCGGAAATGTCGGCCGGCGTGATCTTGTTCATCACGTCGGCGGCGGCGTAGCCGAGCATGCGCTCGGCGCCGACGTTGAAGATCTGGATGACGCCCTTCGCGTCGGTGGCGATGCTGGAGAAATTGGCGCTGTTGAAAATCGCGCTCTGCAATGCCCCCGCCTTGAGCAGCGCCTCTTCCGCGCGCTTGCGCGCGGTGTTGTCGGTCAGCACGGCGCGCAGTTCGGGCGCGCTATCAGCGTCGTGCGCGGCGGTGGCCGCCAAATGCGCCCAGAATTGCGTGCCGTCGTTCTTCACCATCCGCAACTCGAACGCCTGCGGTTCACTGGTCTCAAAGAGCCGTTTGCTGTGCAGGTAGTAGATGTCCTGGTCTTCCTTGAAGATGAACTGGGAAATCGGCCGCTTGACCAGCACGCCCCGGGCCACGCCCAGCAGAGTGGCGGCGGTGAGGTTGGCCTCCAGGATCAGCCCCGGCTCGCTAATGCTGCAATAGCCCACCGGCGCCAGGTCGTAGAGGTCGAAATAGCGCGCTCGCGAAGCGTCCAGTTCCACCTGCGCCCGGCGCAATTCCTCGTTCTGCATCTCCAGTTCGATCTGATGCACGTGCAGTTCGTGGAGCATCAGTTGTGTTTCTTGAGGCGACAGCGCCTCGAGTTTTTCCGGCGACTGGGCAGCATTTCCCCGGAATGCCGCTTCGGCCCGCTGGCGCAGCGCCGGCCCTGAGCTTGCCGAAGAGGCGGCGTCCCCCGGAGGGGAGGCTTCGCGCTCTGCGGGGCGCTTATCCTTGCGGGTCATGGAGCACGTCCATCGTTCAGCCGATCCTTGATTCGTTCGTTCATCCGTTCCGTGGTCGCAATCGCATACATCTGCCCGGCCTCATTCACCAAAGCGGTGGCGGTCATCCAGACCTCCACGACAGCACCGTCTTTGGTGAGCCGTTGGGTACGATACGGCTCCAGAATTTCAGCCCGGCTAAGATCATGCACCTTGGACAACGCGTCCTTTCGCAGCGCCTCCGGAATCCGGTCGCGCACGTTCATCAGCAGCGCTTCGGCCTCGTTCCAACCATACATCCTCGCCGCTCCCGGGTTCCAGGCGAGGATGCGGCCATCCAGGTCCTGCACGGTGATCGCATCGCGCGCATCGCGCACGACCACGGCCAGGCGGAGCAGCTCATTGGTTTTGCGCAGCGCTTCCCGCGTCTGCACCGTCTCCGAGATATCGAAAAAAGAGATCACCGCGCCCTCGATCACGTTATCGAGTGTGCGGTATGGCTGGATGCGCAGTGTGTACCACTTGCCATCCTTGGTCTGCACGTCCACCGCTTTGGGCGCCAGCGTGTCCAGCACCGCCTGCGTGTCCGCCACCAGGCGGTCATAACCGACCAGGTTGGGGAGGATGTGGCCCACGGGCCGCCCCACGTCGCTCGGGATCAGATTGATGATCTGAGAAACGGCGGGCGTGAAGCGCAGGATGCGCAGTTGATGATCCACGAAGACGGTGCCGATGCCCGTGCCGGCGAGCAGGTTGTTCATGTCGTTGTTGGCCCGCGACAGGTCCGCCACCTTGGTTTGCAGTTCGGCGTTGACGGTGGCCAGTTCCTCATTGACCGACTGCAACTCCTCCTTCGAGGTCTCCAGTTCCTCGTTGGTCGACTGCAATTCTTCGTTCACCGACTGCATCTCTTCGTTGGAGGATTTTAGCTCTTCGGAGGAGGTCTCAAGTTCCTCGATGGTGCTCTGAAGATATTCTTCCTTGGCGCGTAATTCCTGCTTGAGCGCCGCAATGTGCACGCCGGCGCCTTGACCTGCAGTGGGCCCAGTTGAAGTATCGGTGCCGTCCGCCCCTGCGCTGGTTGACAAGCCGGCCTGATGCGCCTGTTTGGGGTCGACGGGCAACGCTTCCTCCAGCATAACCAGGTACAGGGAGGACCCAGTCGGCGCGGCAGGGCCAGCCGCCACCGGGCGGATGGTCAGGTTGACCGTGATGAAATGGCCGTTAGTTTTGACGCGCAGGTTCAGGGCACGCACGCTCTCGTTTGTGCCCGCGGCTTTGCGCAGGGTCGTGGTCAGGTCGCGCCGCAGTCCTTCGCGCGCCATCTTCAGGATGTTGCTAATGCCGGTCTCGCCCGGAACTGGTTCCAGGTACATCCCCGTGCGCCCGTGCAGATAGAGGATGTCGCCCTGGCCGTTGACCAATGCGCCGACCGACCCTACCTGCTGCAGGATTGCCTGTTCGGTCAACTCGCGCAGCGACAGTTTCCCGGGGCCCGCCGTCATCGCTGTGCCCCGCGGGAGCGCCGCATCCATCACCGTTATGGGCGGGAGAACACGGCCCAGAGCCGCGCGCTGCACGCCATGAAGATCTTCTTTGCGCTGATACAGCTTCGATTTGCGGTCCAGCACGGTAAACAGATCGGCATGCTCGCCCACGCTTTCGGAAGTGCCCAGAAACAGAAAACCGCCCGTGTTTAGCGCGTAGTGGAACAGAGGAATGAGTTTCTTCTGCAACTTACCGTCCATGTAGATCAGGAGGTTGCGACAACTGATCAGGTCGAGTTTGGAGAACGGTGGGTCTTTAATCACGTTTTGCTCGGAAAAGACCAGCAGGTCGCGGATGCTTTTGTGGATGCGGTAGGCGTTGCCATCGGGCTCGGCGGTAAAAAAGCGCGCCAGCCGTTGCGGCGACAGGTCGACGGCGATGCTGGCCGGATAACGGCCCACGCGGGCCGTGGCAATCGCCTGGCTGTCTATGTCGGTAGCGAAGACCTGTATCGTGTTGTTTTGCTTCAACGCCTCCAGGCGCTCCTGCAGCAGGATGGCGATGGAATAGGCCTCCTCGCCGGTGGAGCATCCCGGCGACCAGACGCGGACCACGGCGCCCGCGGGTTTGCCCGCAAACAGCTTGGGGATGATCTCCTCCTCGAGCGCCTGGAACGCCTCCGGATCGCGGAAGAAATTGGTCACGCCAATCAACAGGTCGCGAAACAGCGCCTCCACTTCGGTGGGCGTCTGCTGCAGATACTTGACATATCCATCCAACGAGTCGACCTGGTGAACGGCCATGCGCCGTTCGATGCGGCGATCAATGGTGCTCGGCTTGTATTGGGAAAAGTCGTGCCCGGTCTGTGCGCGCAGCACGATGAAGATCTTCTTCAGCGCGCTCTCAGTCTTGGCCGCCGGGACGGTGGCGGACTGACGGTGTTTGCCGTAGGCGTGAACGGTGTAGGCGATGAGTTGGGCGGGCATCTCGGCCGCCGGCAACTCGAAATCCACCAGGCCGGTGGCGATGGCACTGCGCGGCATGCCGTCGAACTCGGTGGACTCAGGGTTCTGCGCCATGACCATGCCGCCCTCGCCTTTGATCGCTCTCACGCCCAGAGTGCCGTCGCTCCCGGTGCCCGAGAGCACGATGCCGATGGCCCGCTCGTGCCGGTCCTGGGCGAGCGAGCGGAAGAAGTAATCGATGGGCAGACGTTGGCCTCGGGGCGAGGCCGGTTCCAGCAATTGCAGCGTGCCATTCAGAAACGCCATGTCGCGGTTGGGCGGGATGATGTAGGTGCAGTTGGGCTGCACCACCATGCCGTCCTCGACCTCGAACACCTGCATCCGGGTGTAGCGCCTGACCAGATCCACAAGGATGCTCTTGTGGTCCGGGGCCAGATGCTGCACAAGCACAAAAGCCATGCCCGGATCGGTGTTGGCGGGCATGCCGGAAAAGAAGGCCTCGAATGCCGCCAGCCCGCCGGCCGACGCGCCAACGCCGACGATGGGGAAGGAAGCGTGCGCCGCGTTTTCTGCCGGAGCGACGGAGCTGGGCGGGGCCACGTTGGATCGAGGCGTGGCTTTCTTCGTCGCCTTTCTGGCTTTCATGCTTTCTCCGCGGCACCTGGCGCCTAGTTAGCCCACTCTGTTAAGAATAATACGCCTTCCGAGGTCTCGCGCCTGTTTCTTCGGCGTCAACGACTGGTTGGCATCATTTTGGAGGCCTTACCTTTCGTCGTTGGTCCGCGGTCTTGGCATCAACACCTTTGCGAGGCTAGAAACCTGGAACGGCAACGAGGTGATCTGTAGCCGCTGGCTGTCGCAGCGCGAGTAGCGGTGCGTACTCCGGCGAGTTGTACCAGGCCTTTAGCGTGTTCATGTCAGGAAACTCGATCACGACGAGCCGTGCGGGCTGCCAAGTACCCTCGAGCACTTCATGCGGACCACCGCGAACAAGAAAGCGGCCACCGAACTTGGCGACGAGGGGGGGTACCTGTCGTTTGTACTCATCGTAGGTCTGCTGGTCAGTGATGTGGGTATCAGCAATCAGGTACGCGGGCATTGAATGACTCCTTCATTGGTTGATGAACGCGTTGGGGGGGTGCGTATTGTACGAGAACAAAGAGTGGTAGCTCGCTTGATGCCTAAGGTTCGCGGCCACCGGCGCGCGGCGACAAACGCATGGAAAGCATGGCGCTCACACGCGCGTCCGAGTGGGGCGTGCTGTTAGGCGCGCCTTCTCGCCCACAGCCTTGAAGAACGTGTAGCAGAAGACACCGTCTGCCTCAGCCGTTCTGTAGAGCGCCCGGATTCCTGCGTCGAAGACCCCGGGCTCAACGATTCTGGCCTCGATCGCGGATTCGCGAACGCCTTCGACCATCGCGGTGAACGTCTTCTTAGTGAAGCCGTCAACGAGATCGGACTTGCTTGAATCCACGTACACCATTCGGGGGGACACGTGGACCGCGTCGAAACCCGCAGCGACCAGCAGAGGATAGACCTGCCGCCCGATCATCGCGTTGCCACCAGCCCTGCGCTGCAGCTCAACCTGGCACCGGATCGCCTCGCGGGCGGCGGTGCTGTCGGGGTGGAAGTACGCCGACCCATGGTCTCCTTCGATGACGGTGATGGTGCCGCCAGGCCTGAGCAGCGTCTTCAACGCCGTGAGCGCCTCGACCGGCCGCGAGAGGTGCTCCAGGACGAAGCAGACGAAGACGTGATCGAAAGACTCGGGTTCGAAGGGCAAAGCAAAGATATCCGCTTGCCGGAACTGCACATTGGTGAGGCCTACGGCGTCCACCCTGGCCTTGGCCTCCTTGATCGAATCCGCGGATATATCGACTGAGGTGATGCGCGCACCCGGGCTGTTGCAGGCGAGGGTGACAGTCTGCGCTCCGACTCCACACCCGGCCTCGAGGACCATGCTGGCCGCCGGGTATGACGTGTCCGAATGGAGCAGATCCACCAATGTCCCGGCCTGGTCCTGCAGACGCTCGCTCTCCCGCGGGAGGTAACCATGCACGTATGCGCCACTCATCGTCCCTCTCTCGTTCTTCGCCTCAACGTTTTGGTCAGCGGCGCCGACAGGTGTCCGCTGCACCTAGACTGTGCATATCCGTCAGGTAGCCAGCTTCTGTACCCGAATCTTCACCTGCCGCAGTTGCCATAAGTCATACGCAGCTTGGTGAGCAAGCCAGCTTTCTGGCGATGTGCTAAAGGCCCGCGCCAGACGCACGGCCATTTCGGGGGTGAGTGCGCCGCGACCATTTACGATCTTGGACAACGTCTTCCGGCTTACCCCTAAAGCTTGGGCGGCCTCGGTAATGCTGATCCCTTTCGGGTCCAGCCATAGGCCCTGGAGAATCTCACCGGGATGGGGCGGGTTATACATTTGCATGAAAGCCTCTCAATGGTAGTCCTCGTAGTTGACAACCTCGGCGTCACCGTCCACTAAACGGAAAGTGACGCGCCAGTTTGCTTGAACTGTCACAGACCAAATGCCTTTTCTTGACCCCTTAAGCTCGTGCAGATGCAGCGTTGGGATGTCCATGTCGTCAATGGTCTTCGCTTTGTCAAGCTGCGCGAGAATCAAGCGGAGCCTTTTAGCGTGAATCGCCTGGACCCCAGCAGCGTTGCCGGCAAGGAAATATTTCTCCAGTCCCTTGTGAGCGAAGGATTTGATCACAATAGGCAGTGTAACCTAATCAGTCACAGACCGCAACCCGTAAGGTTACGTACTCTCAGGGCGACTCGACGCAGTCTAACGAATAGCGTTTATCCGCCGCCCCACAAACATCGAATTCTGCCGCCTCGGTCACAGTGAGGCCAAGTGGATCGAGACAAAGGGCCTTGATGATTTTTCCGGGGTGTGGCGGATTGTGCATTCTCATGATCTAGCCTCAGCGGTCACACCTGACGACTTCCAAAACAACTTCGAAATCTCCTCAAAAAAGGCCTCGTCGCTCACTTCATCAATAATAAATGAGAAAAACTACGGGGTGGGAGATGGTCGGCTTCGGGGGGGCATATATTGGCGCCGCCTCACCAGAGCTGACTATTTTCCAGTAAATTGGCAAATAGTCTCGACATTCTTCCATTCGTCTAGATAATGGGCGACGTGGAACGCGCACTCACTCTTTTTATTCAGGCCGATTTGGCACGCAAGATGGTCTTTCTTTCCGGTCCTCGACAGGAGGGAAAGACCACACTCGCCCGTTGGCTGGCGAGCGCTTGGCCCAATGCACAGGTGTTCAATTGGGATATTGCCGCTGACCGCCGGGTCATGCTCGATCAAAGCTGGTCGCCGGCGGCACACCTTGTCGTGTTTGATGAACTGCACAAGATGGCGGACTGGAGAGCCTGGCTGAAGGGCGTGTTTGATGGCCGCAGGGAGGGGCAAGCGCTGCTGGTCACCGGCAGTGCGCGCCTGGACATCTTTCGTGAGTCGGGCGAGTCTCTGGCCGGCCGTTATTTTTCCTGGCGCTTGCATCCGGTAACTGTGAAAGAATGGGTCGCGACTTCCGGTGCCACGCCCGAAGCGGCTCTGGCGCGCATCCTCGATCGTGGCGGATTTCCCGAACCGTTTCTCGCCGATCAGTCGACGGATGCGGAGCGGTGGCGGCAACTGTATCTCGAGGGTGTGATCCGTGACGACATTCTCGAGTTTTCGCGTATTGGCGAAATTCGCGCGATGCGCGTCTTCGTCGACATGCTCAGAAACCGCGTCGGCTCGCCGCTCTCGCTTGCCTCGCTGACGCGTGATTTGCAGATTTCGCCGACCACGCTCGGGCGTTATCTGGAAATCCTTGAGGCCTTGCATATCGTCTTCACGGTTCGCCCCTTCCATCGCAACATTGCCCGCGCCTTGCTCAAGGAGCCGAAGGTGTATTTCTTTGACACCGGCCTGGTGCAGGGCGACGAGTGGGTGCGCTTCGAGAATGCTTGCGCCACGATGCTCTTGCGCCATGCGCATTTTCTGCAGGATTCGGCCGGGCGCGCCATGAGCCTACACTATGTGCGCGACAAGGAAGGGCATGAAATCGACTTTGCCCTTTGTGAAAACGGCGAGCCCCTCGGCTTTGCCGAATGCAAGCTGAGCGATCCGGTGGTGCCGCCCTATCTTGCCGCCATCGCCGAGCGCTTCCCCTCCGCCGGTGCCGGCTTGCTGGTGCGCTACCTGCGTCAGCCCGAACAACGCGGTCGCGTTGCGGTTGAACGAGCTGCGGATTGGTTGGCGCGCCTGTCGGCGTGAGTTAGGCGTCGCACCACCAGTCCCACAGAGATTTCCTTCGATCCGCCAACTTCGCGAAACATAGCTTGCCCTTGGTAGTTTCAGAAGTCCAACTTAGGACGCTAGGCTTGCCCCGGATGCCGGGCGAGCCAGGCGAGTGCCTCATTGCGCAAGGCTACGCGCTCGGCCGCCGGCAGTCCCGCCGGATCGAAGCGATGGCGGTAGTGCAGCCGCGCGAGCCGCTGCAAGCCTGCGCTGCCGCCCGGCTGCGCCGTCACCCGCGCCAGCCATTCGGTCACTGTTTCGGCATTCTGTCTTGCGTGGCCGAGCTCGGCCATGCGCCTTTCGATCAGATAGAACTCGGAGTCCAGACCCGGCCACGCCTGATTCGATATTGGCTCACCCGGTGCTGCCACGTGGTCGGCGCGCCGGCCGCGCAGGGTGCGCCAGGCCAGCCACGCGACCAGCGGCAGCGCGAGCCAGATCAAGGTCTCAGACCAGCCGCGCTCGTTTGCTTGCGCCGACCACGCTGAAAGCCTGAAGCGTGCCCATGACCACAGGTCCGTGAGCGGCGACCAGAGCGGCGCCTGCGCCGCTTCAGCCAGGAACCAGGTCGGCGGCGTGGTATCGAGGTCGTGCCAGGCGCCGTCGACCCAGGCCCGCACCCAGGCATGCGCGTGGCGCTCGCGCACCAGGTAGGCGCCATCCAGCTTGCTCCATTCCTGCGCCGAGAAGCCGGTGGCATAGCGCGCGGGGATGCCCGCCGCGCGCAACAGCAAGGCGGTGGCGCTGGCGAAATATTCGCAATGTCCGGCGCGCGTGGCGAGCAGGAACTCGGAGAGCGGCGTGCGCCCGCCCGCGGGCTTGCCCTGCCAGGTCGAGTACTCGAAGCGATCGGTGAAGAATTGTTTCACCGTGGCCAGTGCCTGCGCAGGCAGCAGTGCAGCCAGCCCGAGCTCGTTTGCGATCCGAGCGACGGCGGCGGCTTCGGTCTTCGGCATGCCCAAGTCGCGCGGCGTCGGCGGGCCGTAGGTGGAATTGCCGCCGCCGATCTGCGCGCGATAGCTGAAGAAGCCGGGCTTGTGCTCGACTTGCACCGTACCGAGCGGATTCGTTTTCATTTCGCTCGCGGCCAGTCCTTCAATGCGCGCGGTGTTCGCCGGCAGCGACAGCACCGGATTGCCGTCGGAGTCGTCGTGCACCGTGACCTGCAACACCGGCTCCCGCGTATCGTTCAGTTTCCAGACCGACGCACTGCCGAACGGCGCAAGCTGCTCGAACCGGGCGTTGCGCGCCACCCATGTGCCACCCACATAATCGTCGTAGCTCGCGCGATGCAGCAGGATCGGCGTAGCGACGGCGGGATCGGCCTCGATGCGCAGCAGGATGCGCGGCGACAGTTTCAGTTCGCCTAGGGCGCCGATGTCGGTGTTGCTGCGGTAGGGATTAGTGCGCGCGCCACCGCCCGCCAGCCATTCCGGCGCGGCGGCTTCGAGCCATTGCTGCATCCGGTGCAGGCCGAGTTGCCCGCCATAGCCGGCGAGCGCTGCGGCGAGCAGCATGCCGGCGGCGACGGGCGCGGCGTAGCTGCGCGGCCGCGCGAGCAGCAGCGGCCAGGCGGTGAGCAGCATCAGCCCGAGGTAGAACGCCGCGCCCTGCCGGTTGGCGGCGCTTGCGGCGAGCAGCCACAGCACGAAAGCGGGATAGCCGAGGTTTAGCTTTACCGCGCGGCGCAGCGGATTGCGGCGCAGGCTCCAGAACAGCACCGACAGGTCGAGGTTTCGCGCGGTGCTCCAAGCCTGCGCCAGCGCGAGCGGCAGCAGGATCACCGGCATCCACTGGAACAGCAGCGCGATCGCGCGCGGATTGCCGAAGGTGAAATAAAGATAGACCGCGATCGCAAACAGCAACACGGTGCAGAAATCGGCCACGCGGTTGAACTCCGCGGATTCCAGGTGCCAGCGCCGGGTGACGTAGCGCGGCGCTTCCAGCAAGGCGGCGCTGGCAGCGGCCACCAGCCAGTTTCCGGTCTGGGCGCCCCAGAACAGCGCCGCCGCCGCGAGCAGGAACGGGGGCGTGTTCACAGGCGCGCCAGCCCTTCCTGGATTTTTCCGGGCACGAGCACGCGCAGCCAGCCGGGCGCCGCCTCGATGTCGTGCTCGCTGACCACCAGGACTTTCAGCGGCAGTCCGCTTTGCTGCAGCGCGCGCACCAATGCCTGCCGCGCCTCGTCCCAGGCAAGCAGGATCAGGATGCAACCGGAGAGCGCCGCGCGCCGCGCAAGCACCGCGTCGTGCAGCCTGCGAAAAGCCCGGTCGGCGGAGGCGCGCACGCCGGCCAGGATTTCGAGGAGGCTTCCCTGCTGCATCTGGCCGCGGCCGGCGGTGTAGCAATAACTTTCCGCGCCGACGAACATCAGGTCGAGGAGCGACTCCTGCGTGTCCAGAGTGCAGGCAAACGAGGCGGCGAGCGATACCGCTTCCTCCAACACGGCGCCGTCGCGGTCGGTGAAGGTGTCGAGCACCAGCGCGTGGCGCTCGAAAAACTCGTCCTGGTATTCCTTCACGACGGGCTTGCCGCTGCGGGCGTAGCTCTTCCAGTGGATGCGCTGCAACGGGTCGCCCGGGCGGTAGTCGCGCAGGCTCATAAATTCTTCGGATTCGCCCACCGACGATGCGAGCGTGACGCCGCCGTGCTGGTAGCGCCTCGCCCCGGGCAGGGTGAGCCGCGGCAGGCTGTAGCGGCGCGGCAGCACGATGAGCTTGTCCGGCAGTCCTATGCGCGTGAGGCTGCGGATGAGCCCCAGCGGGTCGGCGCGCGCGACGGTTGCGCCCGTAAGGAGCAGCGTGCCGCGCCGGTAGGCGCGGCCGTGCACGCGCACCTCGGCCTCGGCGCGCGGCGCCAGCGTGGGCAGGGTGGTTTCGTCGATGTGCGCGACCTGATTGCGCATCGACAGCCGCCACCAGCCGCGATAACTGGGGAACTTGAGCGCGGAGCGGAACTCGGCAAAAGCCGGGCGCGGGTCGCACAGGTCCTCCAGCAGGACGAGGCCGTCGGCCGGGTGCGTACCCAGGTTTGTCACCAGCACGCGATAGTCAAAAGCCTGGCCTGCCGTGATCATGCGCGGCAGGCTGCGCATCACCTGGAATTTCGGGCGCAGCAGCAGGGCCGCCAGCATGGCTGCGGCGAGCAGCGCGCAGAGAAAGGTGAAAATCTGGTAGGCCAGCGTCTGGTTGGTGTCGATGCCGAGCGCGCCTGCCGTCACCAGCGTGCCGAGGGCGAGGAAGCCGGCGCCGGTGAAGCGCCGCGTCATCCAGAACCAGCTTCCGGATACGGCGCTGAATAGCCGGTAGGACCATCGCCACATGCGCGTAGATCTAGGCGGGGACAGGAATCGTCTTGAGGATGTCTTCGACGATGCCCTGCGCCGTGATGCCGGAGAATTTCGCTTCCGGCGCGAGCGCGAGCCGATGCGCCAGCACCGGCACGGCGATTTCGCGGATATGCTCGGGCCGCACGAATTCCTCGCCGTCGGCGAGCGCCAGCGCCTGCGCCGTGTGTGTGAGCGCGAGCGATGCGCGCGGTCCGGCGCCAAGCAGCACCGAGGCGGCGCCGCGCGTGGCGCGCACCAGATCGACTGCGTAGCGCTTGAGTTCGACGCTTACGCGCACCGCCTTGACGCGCGCTTTGAGCGCGAGCACATCGGCCACCGAGATGCAGGCGGAAATGCGCGCCAGCGGGTGCTCGGTTTCCTGCGCCGACAGTATCTCCACCTCGGCCTCGGGCGCGACGTAGCCGAGGGACAGGCGCAGGGCGAAGCGGTCCATTTGCGCTTCCGGCAGGGGGTAGGTGCCGCGGAACTCCACCGGGTTCTGGGTGGCGATGACGAAGAACAATTCACTCAGGGGATGGGTCTTGCCTTCCACGCTCACCTGTCCTTCGGCCATGGCTTCGAGCAGCGCAGACTGGGTGCGCGGGCTGGCGCGATTGATCTCGTCGGCGAGCAGAATCTGGGTGAACACCGGTCCCGGGTGGAAGTGGAACGATTGTTCCCTGGGGTTGAACACCGATACGCCGAGAATGTCGGACGGCAGCAGGTCCGGCGTGAACTGGGCACGCTTGAACTCCGCGCCGATCGAGCGCGCCAGGGCTTTGGCGAGCGTGGTCTTGCCGGTGCCGGGATTGTCCTCCAGCAGCACGTGGCCGCCGCTGATGAAGGCAGCTAGGATCTTGCGCACCGCCGCGGTTTGGCCGGACATGACCCGCTCGATATTGGCCGCGATGCGTTGCAGCAGTTGTTGCGGCGGTGTGGCCGTCTGGTTCATGTAACCCCCTACGTTCGTCGATATCGGCGCGCAGTCATTGCGCGCTACGCGCGCCAACCGTGTTTTCTGTACGGATGCGCTTTTCATCCGTACGGAAAACACGGTTATGGATAACAGCAGCAACGGTTTGGGCGTGTCTTTATACAAGATCGGCGATCCGCGCGGACGGGCCGCCGTCCGCGCAAGTTGTATCACCGCAGTTCGATGTATCCTCCTGCCGCCCATGTTACAACTAGCGGCTGCGTATCCTGTTCAAGGTCGCGGTAGTCGAGCGCTGGTACAGGAACGGGATTGAATGCACCGTACCGCCCCAGGACGCGACTTCCTTCGCGCCGACAATGGTCTCGGGCTTCCAGTCCCCGCCTTTCACCAGCACGTTCGGCCGGCAGGCGCGGATCAGCGCGAACGGCGTGTCTTCATCGAACCAGGTGACCAGGTCCGTCGCCTGCAAGGCGGCGAGCACCGCCATTCGGTCCTCAAGGCGGTTGATCGGCCGATCTTCTCCTTTGCCCAGGCGCCTGGCCGAGGCGTCGCTGTTGGCCGCGATCACCAGGCTCGCGCCCAGGGCGCGCGCCTGCGCGAGGTAGGTGACGTGACCGCGATGCAGGATGTCGAATACGCCGTTGGTGAACACCAGCGGGCGGGCAAGAATGGCGATCCTATCGGCAAGCTGCGCCGGTTCGCACAGCTTCGCCTCGAATTCAGGTCTGTTGGGCATTCGGGCGATGCGTGACGGGGAATGGGCGCCGGATGAATCGCAACGACTTGGGCTATTCCCCAGTGCCCATCACTTCGGCGGCGCCTCGATGTACTCGAACATGCGCACCACTTTCTGCACGCCGCCGGTGGTGCGCGCGATTTCCACCGCCGCCTCGGCTTCCTTGCGCGTGACCAGTCCCAGCAGATAGACCACGCCGCTTTCGGTCACCACTTTCACATGGTTGGCCGAGAACCCGCCGCTGTTGTCGATGAAGCGCGCCTTGACCTTGGAGGTGAGGTAACTGTCGTTGCCGCGGGCGCTGTACGAACTCGCCCCGGCAATCTGAATCTCGTTGACCACGCCGCGCACATTGGGAATTTCGCGCACGATCTTTTCGATCTGCGCTTTGGAGGCGGCGTCCGGCGCTTCGCCGGTGAGCAGCGCGTTGCGGTTGAAGCTGGCGACGTTGATGTGCACCTTGTCGCCAAAGCGGTCGTTGATGCGGCTTTCACCGCGCAGGTCGATTTCCTTGTCCTCGGTCTGGGCGCCGACCGAGCGCCGGTCGGCCAGAACGAGCGCCGTGGCGCCGGCGCCGCCGGCTATCAGCGGAAAGCATCCCTGCAATTGCGGCGCGAGCCCGAGCAAAGCGATGAGCGCGAGGGCGCGAAACGGAGGAAAGGTCTTGTTCAAAGCAGTCATGATTCAGCTCCCAGTAACAACGTGTCGATGCCGTCGCACAGGCAGTGCAGCGTAAGCGAATGCACTTCCTGGATGCGCGAAGTCCTGTCCGAGGGCACGCAGATATGCACATCCTCTTTGGCCAACAGGGCGCCGATCTTGCCGCCGCTCTTGCCCGTCAGCGCCACCACCTGCATGTCGCGGTCGTGCGCAGCGTGGATCGCGGCGATGACATTTTTCGAATAGCCGCTGGTGGAGATCGCCAGCAGCACGTCGCTCGCCTGCCCCAGCGCCTGCACCTGCCGCGCGAACACCTGCTCGTAATCGTAGTCGTTGGCGATCGCGGTCAGGGCCGAGGTGTCGGTGGTAAGTGCGATCGCCGCCAGACCGGGACGCTCGCGCTCGAAGCGCCCGAGCAGTTCGGCGGCGAAGTGCTGCGAGTCGGCGGCCGAGCCGCCGTTGCCGCAGACAAGAATCTTGCCGTTGGCAAGCAGACATTTCACCATCAGCTCCGCGGCCTGCGCGATCGGCGCGGCCAGGAGCTCGGCCGACTTCCGCTTGGTTTGGACACTGTCGGCGAAATGCTGACTGACGCGTGCAACGAGATCCATCTACGCTCCGTGAAATGGAAACATGCATTCTACCTCAGTAGCTCATTACAATATGAGGGGATATCCCTCGAGGGGACTTTCCCCTCTCCCGTCAAGCGGGACCGAGGAAGGGGGATCGAGATCTTCGGGGCGCATCCCCTCATGCTCCCCTAATTCAGGGGCCGTTTCGGTAATTCTGAAACGGCCCCTTACTCAACATATACTTCGAACTCTATGCGTTTGCGCGGATCGCGGTGCGGCTGCAAGCGGCTCACGCGGGCGTCCAGGCTCTCGCCGTGGTCCATGGCCCAGGCGAGCGCGGCATTCTGCGCGCGCGGCACGTAGCCGAGCTTGTGCTCTTGCCACCGTACGCTAATCGCCCTCGCGTCATGGGCGTTGTCCGGCTCGCGCTCGAGCTTGAGCGCATCACCGACGCGCATGGCCTGCCATACCTCGGGTGCCTGGTGGTAATTGAACCCGGCGAGCGGCGAGCTCTGCACCAGGATGCGCACCTGTTGCGCCGCTGCCCGTCCCGCCGTGACGCACAGGCCGGCGAGGAGCGCGGCCGCGAGAAAAGCACGTTTATTCACCGAAGGCATCCTTGATCCATTCGATACGGTCCGGGTCGAGCGCATCGAGCAATATCACGTCGAAGCGGCAAGGCCCCTCGGGCCTGCCTGAGAGGTAATGACGCGCGGTCCTCAGGATGCGTTGACGCTTGGCCGCAGTAATGCTCGCCGCCGCCCCGCCGAATTCGAGGTTGCGCCGCAGCCGGACCTCGACGAACACCAGGGCAGGACCGTCGGCCAAGATCAGATCGATCTCGCCCAGGCGGCAGCTATAGTTGCGCTCAAGCAGCTGCAAGCCGCGCGCCTGTAGGTAGTCTGCCGCCAGCGCCTCGGCGAGCTTGCCGCTTGCGTTCGCCTGGCGCGTCATGGTCTGGCGTCACGGCGCCGTGCCCGAATACCGCCTGCTTGCGCTCGCCTTTCCACCGCGCTTGCTTCATTGCCGGCCGCAACGCACAATCCCATGCCATGGAAAGAGAGCACAAGAGCGAAAAGCGCGCTACGCAGTCGGAACGGCAGGGCCATGGGGAGCAAGCCTCGGAGGGTGCCGGGAAATTATATGTCGTCGCCACGCCGATTGGAAACCTGGGCGACATCAGC
>Ga0082335_1004579_pt1 | contig 20469 bp, 14 predicted proteins | sample Subgrocontami58m_FD_72375 | JGI IMG/M metagenome (GOLD analysis project Ga0082335, IMG submission 72375) | Subsurface groundwater microbial communities from S. Glens Falls, New York, USA - GMW37 contaminated, 5.8 m (SPADES assembly) (version 2) ... | reverse complement strand
TACGAACGGCCTCTACCGACCAAGATTGCCAACGGTCTATCCTGCCTCACCTTCAAGATACAAGATTGCCACGTCGGCTACGCCTCCTCGCAATGACAGCACCGGCCATTTTTCAAGGACGCCACACAAGCATAACTAGCATGTGTGGTGTGAGTGCACCCATCTGCTGTTCGTGGCGAGCTGAGAGTATACCCTGAGCGGTTGAACCATTCGCCGAAAACGCAGCCATCAGGCCGGCTTCTGCACAATAAGCGACAGCCAGTACGGACGCACGATCATATCGATGATGTGGCACTGCTCTGCAAAGGGCAGCGCCTTCACCCGCTCGATGAAGGGCTGGCTGGTGGAGTGCTGGGCGATGTCCAGGGAGATCTCCTGGTTGTAGTAGTCCGTCATGCGGAGCACCTGCATGCCTTCACCCTGGAACCAACCCACCACCTCACGCAGCGGGTAGTGGTGCTCCCACACGTGCAGAAACTCGTCCACCACCCAGTCGTCGTCGTCCAGGTCCACGGGAGGAGCGGTGTAGTAGTTCTTGAAGTTGCGGTCGCCCTTGGCCCACTCCCGCACGATCTGGATGCGGGACGAAAAATCATTGGCCGGTAGCTTCTCGCTGACCACGCGGGCGATCTCACGCTGGATGCGCCGCTCCCAGTTGCCGTAGAAGCCGTAGATGCCGGTGCGCAGCACGCCGCCGGGTTTCAGCGCCCGGCAGAGGTTGTGGACGCCCTTCACCTGGTCCGCCAGGTGGTGAATGGTGCCCCAGGAGAGGATGTAGTCGAACTGGCTCTCCACCTCCAGCTTCATGATGTCCTGGACGTGGGCCCTGGCGTTGGTCACGCCCTCCTGCGCAAGGGTCTGGTTGGCCCGCTCCACAGACGCGTCGGACAGGTCGTAGCCGGTGAACTCCGCCTCGGGGAACTCCTTGGCGTAGTCCAGCAACATCAGCCCGGTGCCGCAGGCGATGTCCCCGAACTTCTTGCCCATGGGGTCGATGCCCAGGCCCTCCAGGACTTTGCGGACGTAGGCTGCGTGGTGCTGATAGCTGTGCTTGCGCTGGGCGGTCGGGAAGGGGTGATGGCGGTACATCTCACGGACACTGCTGGTGATGTCCTCAGGGGAAGGATTTTGGATGGGCTGGGTCATATCGAAAGCTGCTCACGCCTCCTCAACATGTTGTGGTCTGCTCTCTTACTTATACAGCATAACGGAGGTGCGTGTCAGCAAAGTTCTACAGTCGCAAGTGTCCTAATTTAGCATAAGACCACACTTGATGGCGAATATTAGGGCATGACAGGGGTAGTAACAGAGACGGGTGGAGGGAGTCTCACTACCCGTCTCTGACCTTCTTACCGCGAATAGGCTAGGTAGAAGGCAAACCCGATAAGCGCCACTGTCACACCTGTGACGATCAGCGCCTGAGCTTGGCCCTGATTCCGGGGAATCGGCATCAACATATCCGTCACCTCCTTTCTTTTCTGTCTCACTAGCTACTACCAAGGTCAATGACTAAACCAGCTTGGCAGTGCAAACATTGCGTCTGAAGATATCTTTCATGCGGAATGGTCAAGGCAATTAAAAAAGTTTGTCCGCAGGTCGGACATGCCACTGAGACCGACTGTTGCGACTGTTGCACGGCATTTGCTAGAGCATAAACACTCAGAGCGGCCAACCCCAAAATCGACATCGCACGCAAAAATTCGCCCCAATCATCAGTCTTCCCTGTCTTTTGTTCGAACAGGGTCCGTTGTTGTTCGAGGAATCTACGTTCCTCGGTAGTAACAGGTATCGGCTGCTGACGACGTTTGCTCACTTGAAAGCCCGATAAATCATTTGAATCTTCAAGAGGCATATCACAGAACACATCCGTGGGCAAGTCAAATTAAAAACAGGAACTCCAAATGGGTTCCTGTTTTTATAGGGTTTACCTACAAACTATGTCGATAGCCTTGGAATGCAGCCTACCGCCCCTGGAAGTTGGGCGCCCGCTTCTCCCGGAAGGAGAGCCGCCCTTCCTTCACGTCCTCCGTCTCGCCGACGATGGCCGACATCGCGCTCTCCACGATGCCCTGGGTGTAGAGGTCGCGGGTCAAGCCCTGGTAGACCAGCCGCTTGCTCAGCTCCAGGGTCACCGACGGCCCTCGCGCGATGCGCTCCGCCAGCTCCTTCACCGTGGGCATAAGCTCTTCGTCCGAGACCACCTGGTCGCAGAGACCGATGCGCAGGGCTTCCTCGGCCCGCACGTCGTCGCCGGTCAGGATCATGCGCAGAGCCTGAGAGGAGCTGACCACCCGCGGCAGCAGCCACGTGACGGCGTTGTCCGGGATGAGGGCGCGCCGCGCGAAAACCGAGATGAAGCGGGCGCTCTGGGAGGCGATGCGGATGTCGCTCATCAGGGCCAGCGCCAGCCCGCCGCCGGCCGCCACGCCGTTCACCGCCGCGATGATGGGCTTGTCCAACGCCCTGACCCGGGCGATCCACGCGTAGCGGGGGTCCTCCCGCTCCCAGCGGGTCTCGGGCGGCTTGTAGCCCGGCGCTGCGTCCGTGCTAAGGTCCGCGCCCGAGCAGAAGCCCCGGCCCTCGCCCGTGAACACCAGCACCTTGGCCTCGTCGTCCCAGCGCACGTCCTCGATGATGCGCTTGAGGCCGATGCGGACGCCGGCCGTCAGCGGGTTCAGCCGCTCCGGCACGTTGAGCTTGGCGTAGACCACGCCCTTCTCTTTGGTGACCAGCATGTCATGATAGTTCTCGTAGGGCTTCGCCCCCGGAAATGGCCAGTGAGATACGTCCACGGTATCCTCCTTGTGTTGAATATGTGTGAGTCCGCTCAGCAATTCGCTGAAGTATAGCTCCGCTGCGTTGCCTGCCTCCAAAGGTCGCCAGAAGCGACTCTGTTGACCAACTCGCTGAGGCGAGAGCACAGTTGAAGGGGCACTGCGGGGACAGCGATCGGTGAGATGAGAGCGTCGCCGGGGCGCGATCCCTAAAGGATCACCTTGCTCGCCCGGAGGTCGTGCAACTGCTCGTCAGAGAGGCCGAGAATGTCACGAAATACCACATCATTGTGCTGACCGAGGAGCGGCGCCGGGAAGTACTGTCCATCGGGACCAGGCTCGAACAGCCAGGGTACCCTCATGATAGGTTTTCTCCCCACTCTCTCGTGTTCAAGCTCGACATAGTAGCCTCTGGCGTTGAGGTGAACGTCTTCAAGGACCGCTTTGTTGTTCTGGCAGACGGCCGCTGCTACGCCAGCCTCTTGCAAGGCGTACATAGCGTCATAAGCTTGTTGCGTTCTTGTCCAGCCGGCAACAAACTCGTCCAGCTCTGCCCTGTGCTTCCATCTTCCGAACTGATCCCCAAAGCGGAGATCCTTCGTCCACTCCGGATACCCAACGACCTGGCAAAAGGACTCCCACTCCTGTTGATTGTTCACCGCAATCGCCAGCCAGGAATCGGCTTCGCAGGGGTAGCTATTGTGAGGGGCCGCCCCTCGCCCATCGCTGTTCCCTTGAGGGCCACTGAGCCGGCCGTTGACCGTGTAGTCCAGGAAAAACTCAGGGATTTGGGCGATAGATGTCTCAGCCATCGAGAGATCGATGAACTGACCTCTGCCCGTCCGGCGTTTGTGCCACAGCGCCGCCAGTATTGCCATGACAAACGTGATTCCCGTGAGCGGGTCAGTGTAGGTGCCACCCAAGGATCCGGGTTCTTCTCCTTCATAGCCGGTGATTGCATTCAAACCGCAGAATGCGTGCAGCAGAGCTCCGTAAGTGACGTGTCCTTTATCGGGGCCAGACTTCCCAAGGGCAGAGCCGGAAACCATGATGATGTCTGGCTTCACCTTGCGAATATCCTCATAGGTCAGGCCAGCCTTTTCCATGACGCCGTAGGCATAGTTTTCAATCACCACGTCGCAATGTTTGATGATCTCGAGAGCCAGCTCTCGACCCTTGGGCTGCATGATGTCCACCGTGCAGTCGAGCTTGCTGTAGTTTAGAATCCAGAAATTCATGCTGTAATCTTCAGTTTCGGTTGTGGGCGTTGGGCCGGCGCGGAATTGGTCCGGACGATAGGGGCCCTCTATCTTGATGACCTTGGCGCCCATGGCGCCAAGGTACTCTGTCGCCCGCGGTCCCGCCAGCACCCAGCTAAAATCGGCAATTGTGACGCCCTCTAAGGGGAGAATATTCGCTGTCATTTACTGACTCCTCAGATGATTCCCAGCTCGAACAAAGTCACCAGGTCCTCCCCTGTCACATGCAGCCGTTCACGTAGAATTTGACAGGTATGCTCCCCAAGTCTCGGAGCAGGTCGCCGGATCCCCGGCAGTCCCTCTGCGAATCGGTAACGTGGCCCAGGGGCCGTCGCATTCTCACCCGAGGGCAGCGGAATTTGCTCAAAGAACCCTCGAGCCTGAATCTGGGTGGAGGCCAGGACGTCTGCCACAGTGTTGGTTGGAAAGGCAGGTACCCGGGACGCCTGGAGGCTTTGATAGATCTCGTTCTTTGGCAAGGTGCTCGTCCATTCGGTGACACGGTCATGGATTGCCTTCCTGTTGGCGTTGCGCGCCATGCGGTTTGCGAAGGCCGGTTCGGATGCCCAGGCAGGGTCTCCCATGACGTGCACCATTGCTTGCCACATGTGTTCCTGCATAGGGCTGATAGTGACTGTCCCGTCCGTGGCCTCGTAGAACGGCGCCGCTTCCCCACTGCCACGCACCCCTTGTTGGCCCGTAAACGCGACTTGCATCACGCTGAAGAGCTGGATGGAGCTGATCGGTTCGATTTCTGACACATCGACCGCTTGACCATGCTGCGTTGCTTCCCGAAGGAAGAGCGCAAGCAGCGTCGCCACTGCGCCGTGAAGGCCCGCCATCATGAGCGCGTGCCGTCCGCCAGGCTTCAGGGGAGGCTTGGTCTTATCCGTGAGCCCTCCTGGCGTGCTGTAGGAGAGCCCCGCGAGATGGTCAAGCACGAGCTCGCCGCCCTTGAAGTTTCGGTAGGGACCGCTTAGACCGAAGGGTGTCACGTAGGTCGAGATGAGTCGGGGATTGGTCTTCTGTAGGCCGTGGTGGTCGAGCCCAAGCGCCTCCACTTGAGCTGCAGCGCCACCATAAAGGAACACATCAGCCTCTCTCAACAGCCCGCTGAAAAGCTCGTGGCCGGTTGGTGTGCTGATGTCCAGCGTCAAGCCCAACTTATTACCGTTCAAATAGTTGAAGAGCAGGCTGGTATCCAGCGCCGGGACGTCATGTGCAAAAGGCCCGGTCCGCCGCGCGGAATCTCCTTTTCCCGGTGGCTCGACCTTAATCACCTCCGCGCCGAGCTCGGCAAGCTGTCTCCCGACATAGGGTCCGGAGACAAAATCCGCGTACTCAACCACGCGCAGCCCGCTTAGAATGCCTTCTAAATCAGCGGTCATTGTGATGGTTCCTCTCGTCTGGGTTCCTGCGTTTGGCTACTTTGAGACAGCGCCTGATCTTCCCAATGCCATGCCGATAGGCCTCTTTCGTGATGCACATTCGACCAGCATTCCCTATCCTTGTGGCAACTGAATGAAACGAAGCCGGATGCCGATAGGCGGCGTCCTAGAAGTTTGACCAGTTGGGTCTGTGTGCACCGGACATCGCAGTGCGCGACCAGCCAAGATTGTCGCAGAGACTATGGTTGCACCTTGATGGTCCACATGTTGCCACTTTGAATGGTGCCGGGCCGGGGCGTATACTCCATTACACGTGCTCCGGCAGCCCACAGAGCGTCTTGAGTGAACATTGGGGTGAACACTACGTTGTCCCTGTCAAATGCCAGGATTTTATCCCTCAACGCGCCGCGTTTGGCAGGATCCAACTCCTGGTCAAACTGTTCCGCCATGTCTGCAATTTCGGGATACGCCCCAACGGCTGTCCCCGAAGCATACGCATAGAGCCCTGTCCGCGCGAAATTACCGATGAGCCCCTTTGGGCCTGCGCCAGGGCCGATATGTGTCCCTATGGAGACCGGATCAAGCTTGCCGGTGCGAGCTGCAAGGGACCAGGAGGCAAATTCCCATTGCCGAAGCTCCACTTGGATTCCTAGTTTCCCCCATTGCAACGCGATGACCGGCGCCACTTGAGTCCAGAGCGGGAGGGCGCCGTACTCATAGTTGTGGAGAGTAATCTTGAGGCCCTTGCCGTCTGGGAAGCCGCCCTTCGCTAACAATCCTTTGGCTTTCTCCAGATCATATGGCGGCGGCTTAGCGGCCCATTCGGGAAATCCAGGCTCAGTGGGATTCCACGACGCCGTTCCTACCGGATGAGCATATCCCTGGTATATCCCTTTGGCAATGGCCTCCCGGTCTATGGCCAAGCTCAAAGCCTGCCGCACCTCTAGCTTGCTCAGCGGATTCTGCGGGTCAGCCTGACCGAACATGAAGAGTACCAGGCCGCCCACGTTAGGGACGCTGATGGGTCGGGCCTCGTTACCCCCGCCGAGCGCTTTGAGTGAAGTAACCGAAATTTGAGCGAGGTCCGCTTCCCCCGTTCGTATCATCGCGAGCCGGGTGGTCTCCTCAGCAGCGGTCACATACCTCAAGCGTTTCACCCCCGGTTGCCACAGAAAATGCGTGTAATCCACAGCCTCTAACTCGAGATACTCCTGCCTCGACCAGGACACAAACTTGAAGGGCCCAGTTCCAACAGGAGCTTTCAAGAACCCGTCGTCACCCACTTGCTCGATGTACTTTTTCGGGACGATGGAATATTGGCCACCGCCCCCTGACCTCGAGGCTATCGTGCTAAGGAAGGTCCAATCAGACTCCTTAAGGTGAAAGATCACCTGATCTCCATTAGCTTCTACTTTGTCAAGAAACCGTTGGAAATAAGCTTGTCCCGCAGGAGGCGACACCCGCTTAGTACGTTCCATAGAAAAGACCACATCGTCGGGAGTAAGGATCTCACCGTTATGAAACCTCACGTCCTTTCGTATCTCGAACGTCACGGTCTTCGCATTCGGACTTATTGTCCACTTGCTGGCCACTCCAGGACCCAATTCAAGGCTGTCTTTGGGCGTCTCCACCAAGCGGTTGTATAAGGCCTCTATATTTGGAAAGTCGCTGGCATTGTTCGCCGCCAGCGCTGGGTCAACAGTGCCCGACGTTTGGGGCACCAAAGCTACCACGGCCTTCCCTACAGGTCCAACCTCACCAGTAGACTCGGTTCCCGCCTGCTGCCCGGCAGTCCTGCAGCCGACGGAAATGAATAGGCCCAGTACCACGGCAACCCACGCGACCCAAGACCCACTTTTGCGGCATCGAAACATAACCTGGCTCCGTTCTCAACAGTTATCCCGTATTTTCCACAGTGCAGCGGCATTACGCATACATGTTAACCTCTTGGACTCCACTAGTGTAGTGTCTCGTATGTAGCCTTGCATTTGGCAATCTTGTCAAGGATTGGCTGCACAAAGGCAATGTCAGACCAAAGGGCTTCGGATCAATGTCCGTTATTTGAGAGACACTCCTCTAGCGCGTGCAAGCTTCCTGCCGCGGCACACTATAGGGCGCTCGTCCACGAATGCCATTGTTGATTTATGGGGTTCGGGGCGGTTTCCACTCCCTCTTATCCGGGCTTCTATTTTGCCAGCCACACCGTGTCAAAGCGGTAGGCAGGATATGATCCCGCTGAAGGATGCGGCGCCCACCCACGTACTTTCTTGTTGATCGCGGTTAACACAGGGGTAAGGCTGCTGTCAGGCAAGACGGGGACCACCTCCCCCAGGACATATTTCTCTATCTCCCAGACAATCTTCCTCCGCGCCTCGGGGTCCAGCGTCTGGGACTGCCTTGCATTAAGGTCTTCAAACTTTGGGTTACAGAACACTTGGTAGTTACGCGGTGCATTACACAGGTAAAACTGGTTGAAGAAGGTGTCCGGATCTTCTGTGGTGCCCGCGTTTGCGCGTTGAATTAAGAGATCAAAGTCATGCGCTCTCTGACGATCATTGACTACGGAGACATCCACTGGCTGAAGATCCACATTGATCCCGATGGTCTTCAACTGTGCTCCGTAAAGGATGACGGTGTCGATGGAGCTCTGTTGATTACGCGAGAACGTCTTGATATTCAGGCCGTTGGGGTAGCCCGCGTCTGCCAGGAGTTTCTTTGCCTGTGCTCGGTCTGCAGCCTTGTCTGAGCCATAGCCAGGAATCTTGGCCAACTCCTCTGCCGGAAGTGCCCAATAGCTTCCAGGGAGTGTCCACCCGAACACTACAGCGCCTACGCGTGGCGTACCTTTGGACCTGAGGATCTCTTGACGATCCAGGGCCAGGTTGACAGCCTGGCGCACCCGAACGTCGTTGAACGGCGCTCGTGAGTTGTTGAGCCACACCAGCGCCGCTGGCCCGGCCTGGCGGGTGGTAACGAGGCGAAGCGTCGCGGCAAGCTCCCCGCTTTCAATCTGAGGCCGCACAGTTGGCTCCTGTGCTTCGTCGATGCTGCCGATCATCAGCTGTCCCGTCTTAAGCGCGGCCAGAGCGGTGCCGGTGTCCGGAATTATGTAGCTTTTGACCCCCTCTAAGTACGGCAATTCCGGATTCCAGTACTTGTCGTTCTTCACTAGTTCAAAGCTGGTGCCACGGATGTATTCCTTGAACTTGAAGGCGCCTGTACCATTCACCTCTTTGGTTGGCTCGTGCCCGGCTTCGACCCACTTTTTGTCGTACACGGCGTTCGTAGGGCTGGCCACCCAGTTGAGGAGGTTCGCGCTGGGATACAGCAGCCGCAGAATGACGGTATAATCGTCCGGCGTCTCGACCCGATCGACTGCTTGTAGGAGTTCTTTCCGTGGAGCGGCAAGGGCCCCCGGTCCCTGGGCAATGGCTCCCCGAACTCGATCGAGAGTGAACTTCACGTCGGCCGAGGTTAAGTCGTCGCCATTATGAAATTTCACACCCTTCCGCAGATAGAATGTCACAGTCTTCCCATCGGAGGAATATTCCCATCGTTCTGCCAGGTCAGGCACGACCTTTTCTTCTAATGGGGCGTAGCGCACAATCAGTCCGTAGTTGGCGCTAGTGGAGGTAATCACATCGATAGCGCTTTCCCGGTGAATATCGAAACTGGGCGGGTCAGAGCTTAACCGGGTGCTAGCGAAGACCCCTCCGTATTGCGGTTTATCTTCGGCCGAGGTTGAAGGTGTCGTTTTTTCTCCCGGCCCAGATGCGCTGGAAGCGCAGCCCGTGAAAAATAGTCCGCTCAGGAGCAGCGGCAGGAGAAGTGCGGCAGCCGGGCGCATGGCTAAGCCATTGCGCAAAGGGCGTGCAGACTCAACCCGCAGATTGCGTCCGACCGCGTGATTCACAGTAACAGGGGTGTCCTGAAGGATACCCGCTCGCCTTTTATGAAATATCCCTAGCACAGTTGCGCCTCCTATCAGTAGAGCCTATAACGATGGGTGATTAGGGCATACTAGCAAACAGCATCGGCGTAGTCAAACTGAACTCGTTGAAGGGGAGGAGCGGGATCTGTACACTGTGCATGGGCGTGCCTCCTTCTTGGGTGATGGGTTTCGACAACCGCATCGTACCTGGAATCTAGGAACGCCTTCTTGCTGTGGGGTGAAAACACCGGGGCTGCACTCGCACCCGCCGGGCCCAGGCACACCGAACCACCAGAGCATGGGGTAAACGCCTTTCTTTGCCGCCCAGCCCAGCTATGATTTTGGCTCATGAAAGACGCTCATCTGCGTAGTTGCACCACAGCCATCGCAAACGGGTACTCAAGAGAGACTGTTGGATATGAACCTTGGCCGAGCCTGCCGAGACCATCGGCCTCCTCCTCAGAACGTTCGGCTTACGGGCCGATGACTCGGTAGCATTTGAGTTTGTCTCTATTCGGCGCGCGCTATCCGAAAGGGACGTGTCGTATAATGGGCTTGCATTATGAAGGACGTGGCAATCATTATCGTCAGCTACAACGTCAGCGAGTTGCTGGACGACTGCCTGGCTTCGGTATACGCAAGCCGCGGCGTGAGTTTTGACGTGTGCGTGGTGGATAACGCCTCCAGCGACAGCAGCGCGGCGTTGGTCCATGAACGCTATCCACAGGTCGATCTTATCGAAAGCCTCCACAACGGCGGCTACGCGTACGCAAATAATCTCGGCGTCAACCGCCTCAAAGCAGTGGCCGAGGCTGGCGAGACCCAGGCGACAGCGTACCGCTACATCCTGCTCCTCAACCCTGACACGCGGCTGGACCAAACGGCGCTGGCGATGTCGGTCGCATTCATGGATGGCCGCCCGGAGGTAGGAATCATGGGGCCAAAGCTCTTGCGTCAGGACGGATCGCTGGATCTGGCGTGCCGGCGCAGTTTTCCCACGCCGGAGGTTTCCTTTTATCGCATGATCGGGCTGAGCAAGCTGTTTCCCCGCAGCCGGCGTTTCGCGCGCTACAACCTGACCTTCCTCGATCCCAACGCAGACGCTGAGGTCGATGCGGTGGCCGGCGCATTCATGCTCCTGCGCCAGGAAACCGTCCAACAGGCAGGGTTGTTGGACGAGCGGTTCTTCATGTATGCAGAAGATGTGGACTGGGCTTTGCGCATCAAGGCCCGGGGATGGAAAGTCGTGTACCACCCTGCAATCACCGTGCTTCACTTCAAGGGTGCAAGCAGCAGGAGCAATCGCCTGAAGACGACGTTCGAGTTCTACCGCTCCATGCTGCTCTTTTACCAGAAACACTATGCACGCTCCACCTTCCCGCTTTTGGACTGGCTCATTGTGGCCGGTATCTACCTGCGGGGCGGCATGGCCTTCCTTCAGGCCGTGCTCACGATGCCCCGCGCTGGCCGACCATATGTCCGGGGCAAGACCGGAACTCATTCAATGGGAAGAAACTCGTGAATCAGGACTTCCCAGAGTCTTATCCCGCGCCTCATGCGGTCTCCCAATGGACGTATCGCATGGGCGAGCTCGCCTTGACTGGAGAGGTGCTGGTCACCGATTCCTGGACGCCCACCCTGGGAGAAGGTCTTGACGCAGGCCTCCAGTTCCGTTTGGTCCTCCTCACGTCGTCAGAAAACGTGACCAACCTGGTCCAACAGGACCCCCGTATTCTTGTGCTCGCGCCCGACGACGGTGGCAGGCAGAGGGCAATAGCTGAATCTGCGAGAGGTTACGGCGTGTTGGGGCGTCTCAGGGAAGCGATAGTGGAGTCATCAGGCCTGCGCGCCTTCTGGTCAGTGAGCGGCGATTTTCTGTTTGCCTTCCGATACGCGATGGGAGCCGTGGCGCCTCTCACTCAGCGAGACCTTGCCCTCGACAGAGCGTCTCTCCTCGGCCAGCTCAGTCCAGGGTATTTGCTTGAGCACCCAGAGGTATGGGCAGGTATTTCCAGCACATTTCAGTGGTTTCACGCGCGGTATCGGTCACTGTACCGGGAGCACCACAAGGCCTTCCGAGAGCAGACACTGGCCTTGCGGCACCAGTTGATTGGCGCCCAACCAAAGGGAGAGGCGCTGCTGCGACTGGACAGGGTGCCTGCCCTCGCATCATCCAGCGCGCTATCTGTGGTAGACCATTGGAGCGAAGTCCTCAGTCGGACGGCGCCGTGCCAGACCCAGGAGATGGAGGAGACGTTTGTGCTTGTGACCCCCCGTTGCGCTGCGTGCGGCGTTTCGCTTGCGGAGTCCCCGTCTGCGGAGACGGTGAAAGCAGTCCTTGATGAGATGGAGGACGCGCTTCAGCGACAACTGAAAACCCTCAGATCCTTCGCTGCCAAACACGTGCTGGCCCAGAGTGACAAACCCCGTATTGAATTATTCCTTGACCTCGTGCAGGCAAGCGACACTCGCGAACTCGTGAACATTCTGGACGACGAGGTCGAGGAATTCCTGCGAACCATGCTGGGGGATGCGCGGCGCGAAGTGTATGCGGCGCCAGTGTTGTCGGCTTTGCGCGCAAAATACGAGACGTTGGAAGAGGGTCAGATTGAAGAAGCCGTGCGTGAGTTTGAGCGTCTCCTCACCGACGCGTTCAATCAAGCGCGCAGGCAGCATCAGGACGCACCGGTACGGCTCAAGCTGGAGTGAGTAATGCGCGCCCAGCGAATCTTCTTGGTGCTCACCGCCCTTCTCGCCCTTATTGACCTCTCTCTGGTGGTCGCGTCTCTTGCAGTAGCGTACCGTGTCCGGTTTGAGACTGACCTGCTGCCGCCGCCAGCGTTGTTTCACACGTGGGAGTTTTACCGTCCCCTCGTCTTGGCGGAAATAGTCGTTTTTGCGCTCGTTTTCTTTCTTCGGGATATGTACCACGTTCGTCGCAACACCTCCCGCCTGGATGAGCTGCAACGGGTGGCCGTCAGCATAGGCATCAGCGCGGTCATCACCGTAGGGCTGGCGTCCTTCATACAACGCGGCTTTCCGTATTCACGGTCTCTTGTCGTGCTATCCTGGCTGCTTGCCATCCTGATGATCTGGATTGCACGACTGGTGCAGTTCCGCCTGCAGGGCATGCTCAGGCGCGCCGGCATTGGAAGCGAGCGCGTGCTGATCGTGGGGAGCGGAGAAGTAGCGTCTGCGGTGCTGCAGAAGATGCAGACGATGCCCAACTGGGGATATGCGGTCGTGGGCTACGTAGCCGATTGGAGTGCAGAAGTGCGGGTCAGCTTCAGCGGCAATGATCTCAGGTTGCTGGGGCGGCTGAACGACATTGAAGAGGTGGTGAACAGGCACCGTATTGATGAGGTAATCATTGCCGACCCTGCCCTGAACCACCAGGATGTCCTCGGCATCGTACAGCGACTTGACCCCCGCCTGGTCAGCATCAAGGTCTTTCCGGATGTGTTCCAGCTCCTCTCTTCCGAGGTTACCCTCAGCGACCTTCATGGGTTGCCATTGCTGAGCATCCGAGACGCCGCGTTGCGGGGCTGGCGGCGCGGCGTGAAACGAGTGGTGGACGTGGCGCTGAGCGTACTGGTGCTCATCCTTCTGTCTCCGCTCATGCTGCTCATCGCCCTCCTGATTAAGGCGACCTCACCCGGCGGGCCGGTTTTCTTTGCCCAGGAACGCGTTGGTCTGGACGGAAGGGCTTTCTGGGTCCTCAAGTTCCGCTCCATGTCGCCCAATGCAGAAGCCGGCACGGGGCCGGTGTGGGCCGCCCGAAACGACCCGCGGGCAACCCGGCTTGGACGTTTTCTGCGACGCTTTTCCTTGGACGAGTTCCCGCAGTTTGTGAATGTCCTCCTCGGTGACATGAGCATCGTGGGACCAAGGCCGGAGCGGCCCCATTTTGTGCGGCAGTTCACTGAGCGTATTCCCCACTACTGGGAGCGTCATCGAGAAAAGGCGGGGCTCACCGGTTGGGCTCAGGTAAACGGGCTCAGGGGCGACACCAGTATCGAAGAGCGTACCGCGTACGACCTCTGGTACGTGGAAAACTGGACCCTCTGGCTGGATTTCAAGATAATGCTGCGCACCATCGTGGCCATCTTTAGACATAGCAATGGATAGCGGCAACCCACGCCGGCGGGGAAACATGCATGGGGAGAATGGTGAAGGACAATGATGAAAACCTTGAAGGTCCTGGGCATCTTACTGCTCGTCATACTGATCACGACGACGTCCTGCGGCGTGGGCCTTGTCATCGGAGCCGCAGCGGGAGGGGATGGTCTGGCTTCGGGCCAACCCGCAGTGGCGGTGGTCTACGTGGAGGGGCCGATTCAGAGCGGCCAGGCCTCCGGCCTGTTCGGCAGCGCTGGCGCATACAGCGAAACCATTGTGTCCCAGCTTCACCGCGCCGAGCGGGACAACGCAGTGAAGGCGGTCATCCTCAGGGTCGACAGCCCGGGAGGCGGGGTGACACCCTCGGATGAGATCCGCAACCAGGTCGTCAAGCTGGCGCAGAAGAAACCGGTGGTCGCGTCCTTCGGCTCCCTCGCGGCCTCCGGGGGATATTACGTGAGCGCGGCCGCGAGCAAGATCATCTCCAACGAAACCACCATTACCGGAAGCATCGGGGTCATCACCGTGGTGCCGAACGTCCAGGGACTCATGGAAAAGCTCGGGATTGACGTCAGCGTCCTGAAGAGCGGCCCCCAGAAAGACGAGACCGCCGGGCTGCGGCCGCTGACTGAAACGGACAGACAGGTGCTGCAAGGCGTTGTGGACGAAAGCTTTGAGCGGTTCGTGACAGTGGTCAGCGAAGGCAGAAACATGCCCAAGGACCAGGTCAGAAAGCTGGCGGACGGCCGTATCTACACCGGGGGTCAGGCCCTGAAGCTGGGCCTGGTGGACCAGTTTGGCGACCTGCCTGAAGCCATTCAGGCGGCGGCCGACCTTGGGCACATCCCCGGCAACCCGCGGGTCATCCATTACCGGCGCGGCGGAGGCATCTTTGGGGGCGCCGGCAGTATGCTCCTTGAGCGCCTTGGTCTCCCGGTGCTGCCCCTGCCGGCGGGCGGCGGCAGTCAGCCGTTCTCTATCCAGTACCTGTACCTCACTCCGTAGCTGCATCGAGATTTTTCGATGCAGCATTGACACCGCGGTGGGCGCGCCTGTACTATATCGATGAATTTCGATATAGGTGGCGTTTCGTGAAGTATACAACCGTGCCATTGGGTGCCGAGCAGGTATTTCATGCGCTGGGAAACCCGGTCAGGCTGCGCATTCTGAAGCTGCTGGGCGAGCAGGAGGCCTGCTTCTGCGGCAACCTCACTGAGGCGCTGGGCCTGGCGCAATCAACCGTTTCTCACCACCTGAGGGTCCTCAAAGACGCAGGCCTGATAAAGGGGACGGCGTCCGGCACCTGGGTGTGCTACTGTCTTGAACCTGAGGGCCGCGGGCGCGCGCTTTCCGCGCTGTTTTCCATTCTGCCATCACCCCCATCGTCTAGCCAGGAGGTTTTATTCATGTCAACTGAGAATCGCAATCAGGAGATCAAAGACGCCGTCCTGCAGCACTACGGCCAGAGAGCAAAGGCGCAGTTGCAGAAGCTGGAACAGCCCGCAATGGAGCTTCTGCCAATGCTGGAGTCCAGCGAGTGCTGCGACACTGCTTGCTGCGCGCCAGCGAGCCAGGAGGCCCTTGCGGATCTCCCTCAGGATATCGCCGAGTTCTCTCTTGGCTGCGGCAACCCCGTGGGCATCGCCAGTATACGAGCGGGCGAAACGGTGCTGGACTTGGGCAGCGGCGGCGGGCTGGACTGCTTTCTGGCGGCAAAGGCTGCCGGTCCTGAGGGCAGCGTCATTGGCGTGGATATGAACCCCGATATGCTGCGTCTGGCGCGGAAAAACGCGCAGCGCGCCGGCGCACACAATGTTGAGTTCCGCCTCGGAGAGCTGGAGCACCTGCCGGTGGAAACCGGCGCCGTGGACCTGATCATCTCCAACTGCGTCATCAACCTCGCGCCGGACAAGGACCGCGTCTTCAGCGAGGCCTTCCGAGTACTGAAACCGGGCGGACGGCTCTGCGTTGCTGACATGGTCGCCGAGTCCCCGCTGCCGGAAGCGATGATGGCAGACCCCCAGCAGTGGTGCGGCTGCATCGCCGGAGCCATCCCTGTGGAGGACTACCTGGCAAAACTCACTGCCGCCGGATTTGTGGGCGCCGCGGTGACGGAATCCGCTAGCAAGGAGAAGGAGCTGACCCCGGGCGCCCGGCTTCTCAGCGCGGTCATCATGGCAACAAAACCCTAGGGATTAGTTGTGGTGAGCCAAAGAGAGACAAATGGGGTGTCTCCCTTTTTGCTTTTGCGTCGACGAGGTATCGGCTTTTCGTCCATTTGGCAAGTGAGTGGAGCGCTTTGTGGTGTCCCCGAAATTCGTTTACAAAGTCAGGCCGCACTGTCTTTGCGAGCCCGACGCAGGAGGGCGTGGCAATCTTGAGATGGAAAGCCAGGACATGCCCCACCCAGATTGCTTCGTCGCCTCCGGCTCCTCGCAACGACATTCGTGGTGTTCTTCAGAGACACCACACTGGACCACTACAGCAGTTAGCTGAAGGTGAGGGAAAGCGCTTGCCCCATCTGAAACACTGGATGGCGTCGTTGCGAGATGGTCTTCTGCTGGCGCTGGGCAACGGCTGAAGCGAGCAGCGGCAGGGCGATGGTCGCATCGCAGTAGACGTGCACGGTCTGCGAGCGCTCGAGGTCGAATTTGCCCCAGGACTTGGACTCGTCGAAGGTGGCGCCGGACAGACCTCCCCAATGGGGTTGGTCTGTGGTGATTTGGATGGCATAGAGATGGGTCTTGAACCACTGGTCATCGCCCACCATGTACCCCAACGTTGCAGTTTGCTGTGCGTAATTGCGTGAGACGCCGCCGCCGAGAACCAGGAGCGCGGTCCTGGCATCCTGCGCTTCCGTTTGGACAACAACCTCCCGGGTCTCCAAAACGTCAGCCACGATGTCAATCTGTAGCTGGCTCTTCTCCTGAAAGCGCGCCCAGGCCAGGGCTGTGCCCAAGATGGAGTCTCCCAATGCCGGACAGAACACAGGCACCGCTGCTTTTGCGGCAGCGGTGAGGAGTCCATCGTCCTTCACGTGCTGCTGGGCATCCACCCCCAGAAGGTAGAGGAACTCCCGGGTGGTGTATGCCCGGTTTTCCAGGGACTCCGCAAAGGCTTTGATGTATCGCTCCGTCGCGTCCTGGTGCTGGTCGTCCGCGACGGTGTCGAAAAACCGAACCACGCGCATCTGCCGCAGCGCGCCGTCGTCCAGGCCGTGCTCACTCTGGTAGTGAGGATGCCCCAGAGCTTCGTTCAGATCGTGAAAGATCTGCGCGCCGGTGGAGACGATGCAATCAATATAGCGGTGCTCTATCAGGTAGACCATGAGCTTGCGCATCCCGGCGGGAATGAGGGCTCCGGAGAGGGAGAGAATAATGGTGGTCCTGTCCTGCAGCATCAGCTCCCAGATATCGGCAGCGCGCCCCAGGTTACGGGCCTGGAACGCAGTGTTCCCCATCTTTCTCAGGAGATCTGAGGCGCTGTCCCCCGGAACTATCTCAAAGGGCTGGATAGGTTGCTGGAAGAGCGCTTCTCTGGTGTGATGGGGCATCGTTTTCCTCCTGTCGTTGGGTGCCGTCTCAGTGTAGCTCAACACGGGCCACGGGCGCACCACCGCGGGCTGAAGGGGCGCACCTTTAAGAAAAGTTTTTCTGCACAACAAATCGGGAACAAATGGCGGTTTGGAGGCTTTTTGTTCGTAATTCCTGCGTTTGCGGGGCGCTGTGACAGGCGGGTGAGGATTTGTTTTGACGAAACGAATAGCGGTCCTCGCTGTCGGAGGACGTTGAGGGAGTTGGCTGTGGAAACGGGTAACATGGAGAGAGGATAGCACGAGGACGGGCTTAGGGCGATTGGCGGTGGCAGAGGCGAGGCAACTCATCGAGGACTGCCCCACCCCATTATCTGACCCGCCAGGACCGTCCGCATCTTGCTCACTGACGCTCACTCGCTCGATAGTAACGAACTTGCCGCTCCGATGCTGTTCTTGTGCTGCTTGCGAGAGTGTTCAAACTACCACGGGCATGGTATTGATGCAGGCCAACCGACCTATGTAAGAGACTGTTAGTATGTCGTTGGTCGAGCTTGTCGAGACCACGCCCGTCCCTACGGCTTCGCTCAGGACAGGCCAGGCTCGAAGAACTGGCTTAATAAACACTCTCCTATGTAAGATGCGAGCGTCCCATTGACAGAGACAATCTTGCTAGATACGAGTCAGGAGGCCCTGGATGACCCCGGAGAAGGTGGACTATCTGCTGTACGAGCCTGAGGACACAGGCATCCTCTGGATCAGATTCAACCGCCCTGAGCGGATGAATGCGCTGCATCTGCCCGACAGTCTCGCGAAGCTAGTCGAATATATGCGGGCCGGAGACGACGACCCGGATATCAGAGCCATCGTCCTTACCGGGAATGGGCGGGCCTTCTGCGCGGGAGCGGATCTCAAAGAGAACGAGCGTCCGCAGATGGGACCAGGATGGCCGCCTGCAGGGCCGGACATGCACCGCCAGCGCTTCACCAACATCTATTACCCGTACTTCAATGCCATCTCCGAGATACGAAAGCCCACAATTGCGATGGTCAACGGGCCGGCCGTGGGCATGGGCTTTGATATCTCCATGCGGTGTGATCTCGCCCTCGGCTGCGAAAACACCAGGTTTTTCACGTATAAGAACGTGGGGCAAATCCTGGAGAACGGGGGCATGTACTTCCTCCCCAAGCTCGTCGGCCTGCGTCGTGCGCTGGAGATGGCCACAGCCATCTACACCGGCGGCTTTTTGAGCGGAGAAGAGGCCCATCGGTGGGGTTTGCTGAACAGGTACGTGCCCGCCGACCAACTGGAAGCGGAAACGCGGGAGCTCTGCCAAAAGATCATTGACTCTCCGCCGCTGCCCCAGTGGGCAGGCAAGCGGATCATGCGACGGGCGATAGACACAAACCTGGCGACGGTCCAGGACCTGTGCGCCAACGCCTCAGGGATCTTCACCGTATCCGAAGATGCGCAAGAAGCGCGCCGGGCGTTCTTCGAGAAACGAGCCGCGGTGTTCACAGGGCGATAGTATGGTGTTCCCGAAGTTCGCTTACTAAGTCAGGCCATACTGTCATTGCGAGCCCGACGCAGGAGGGCGTGGCAATCTGGGGATGGGAAGCCAGGCCATGCCCCACCCAGATTGCTTCGTCGCCTCCAGCTCCTCGCAACGACATTCGTAGTGGTCTTCAGGGACACCACACTAGTGTGGTGTCCCTGAAGACCGGCAAGTCCGTATCGGCAAGGAGGCACGGTCCAAGGGCGTGAGGGAGGCCGCCAGGTCCTGGTGAAGCTAACGTGTGATCCAGATCACTTGACATGTGTGATCAGACTGGCCTACTATCTCGACTAATGCATACGCATCAGGCCCTGATGCGTATGCATTAGGTTTAGAGTTCGAATAGTTGTCCCGACCTGAAAGGAGGTACACAGAAGCCGGCTTGTCCGGGAATGTTGCCAGGGGCACTAAAAAGTTTACAGCAATAGCGATAAAGGTAGGATATATGAGAATGTTTTCACCGCTGCGCTTCATTGCGCCGGTTATCGTGTTTATTATGGGGGCTCTGGCGCTCGGTGCGCCGGATGTGGCCACGGCGGCCGTCACCAGGGTGAACCCGGGCTTTGAGACGGGCGACCTCTCGGGGTGGTCGCCGGCCGGCTCTGTTTTCGTTTCCAGCAACTTCGCTGGGCACACGGCTCCCTACGGCAGCAACTTTGCCGTCCTTCAGGCGGCTTGCCCCACCTCGACACTCCAGCAGAATTTCACCGCGTCGGCCGGAGACGTGGTCTCGGGCCAGGCGGCGTTTGTGGCAGGGGACTACCTGCCCTTTAACGACAACGCCAGTGTCAGGATCACGCAGGGGAACGTGATCCTGTTCTACAGGGATGTCAGCATGGTGGGAGATTTCGGCGCCACGCCGTGGATCAGGTGGTCCTACACCATTCCCACCAGCGGCACCTACACCCTGTCAGGACAGGTCAGCAACGTTCTCGACTGCGCGTTGGCGAGCTACCTGCTGCTGGACTCGGAGGGCGGGCCGCCGCCGGACACCACGCCGCCGGTGATCACGTCCAGCGTGACGGGCACCCTGGGCGCCAACGGCTGGTACACCTCCAACGTCACCGTCTCTTGGACCGTCAGCGACCCCGAGTCCACGGTGACCTCAACCTCCGGCTGCGGAACCAGCACCGTGACTGCCGACACCGCTGGCGTGACCTTCACCTGTACCGCCACTTCGGCCGGCGGCACCTCGTCTAAGAGCGTGACGGTGAAACGGGATGCCACGCCGCCCACCATTACGGGATCGCGGACGCCGGGGGCCAACGCCAACGGGTGGAACAACACCGACGTCACCGTGAGCTTTGCGTGTGCGGACGGCCTCAGCGGGGTGAACAGCTGTTCAAGCCCCACCACACTGACCGGTGAGGGCGCCAACCAGAGCGTCACCGGCGCGGTCGCCGACAAGGCGGGCAACACCGCCTCGGCCACCGTATCCGGCATCAACATCGACAAAACGCCGCCCACCATCACGGGCTCTCGGACGCCGGGGGCCAACGCCAACGGGTGGAACAACACCGACGTCACCGTGAGCTTTGTGTGTGCCGACGGCCTCAGTGGGGTGGACAGCTGTTCAAGCCTCACCACCCTGACCGGTGAGGGCGCCAACCAGAGCGTCACCGGCGCGGTCGCCGACAAGGCGGGCAACACCGCCTCCGCCACGGTGGGCAACATCAACATCGACAAAACGCCGCCCACCATCACGGGCTCTCGGACGCCGGGGGCCAACGCCAACGGCTGGAACAACACCGACGTCACCGTGAGCTTTGTGTGTGCCGACGGCCTCAGTGGGGTGGACAGCTGTTCAAGCCCCACCACCCTGACCGGTGAGGGCGCCAACCAGAGCGTCACCGGCGCGGTCGCCGACAAGGCGGGCAACACCGCCTCCGCCACGGTGGGCAACATCAACAT
>Ga0082335_1004578_pt1 | contig 20481 bp, 13 predicted proteins | sample Subgrocontami58m_FD_72375 | JGI IMG/M metagenome (GOLD analysis project Ga0082335, IMG submission 72375) | Subsurface groundwater microbial communities from S. Glens Falls, New York, USA - GMW37 contaminated, 5.8 m (SPADES assembly) (version 2) ... | reverse complement strand
TGGAGCACGATCCGCAGATCATGTTCGCCGCCGACCGCATACTCGACATGGGCCCGGGCCCGGGCGAGCGCGGCGGCGAGGTGGTGTCTTTCGGCACCCCGGACCAGCTCAGGGCGGGGCACTCGCTTACCGCCGAATACCTTTCCGGCAGGAAGCGCGCCGACGCGGGCGTGGCGCCCAGGCCGCCCGAGGCGAAAGGAGCGCAACTGCAACTGCTCGGCGCCGCCGAGCACAATCTGAAAAACATCGATGTCACGATTCCGCTCGCGCGCCTCGTATGTGTCACCGGCGTGTCCGGCTCGGGCAAATCGACGCTGGTGCAGGACGTGCTCCATGCGGCGCTGCTGAAAGCCAAGGGCCGGCCCACCGAAACGCCCGGCGCGCACCGCGCGCTCGCAGGCGCGGAACTAATCGAGGATGCGGTGATGGTGGACCAGTCGCCCATAGGCAAGACGACGCGCTCCAACCCGGCCAGTTACGTCGGCGCTTTCGACGCCATCCGCGCCCTGTTCGCAGCCGCGCCCGCGGCGAAGGAGCGCGGCTACACCGCCGGCACCTTCAGCTTCAATGCGGGCAATGGGCGCTGCCCGAGCTGCAGCGGCAACGGCTTCGAGCACGTCGAAATGCAGTTCCTGTCCGACGTGTACCTGCGCTGCCCCGACTGCAACGGCCGGCGCTTTCGCGCCGAGGTGCTGGAAGTGACGCTCGCAGACAGGAACGGTGCGCAGGCGCTGTCGATCGCCGACGTGCTCGAGTTGACGGTAGCCGAAGCGCTCGCCTTCTTTGCCGATCATGCACAGGTGCAAGCCGTGCTTGCACCGCTGGCGGATGTCGGTCTGGAATACCTCAAACTCGGCCAGCCGGTGCCCACGCTCTCGGGCGGCGAGGCGCAGCGGCTGAAGCTCGCCAGGCATCTGCTCGAGGCCAACAAGGGCCCGCCCGCCGCGGGCGGCCTCGCGCGCAAGGGAAAACTGTTCCTGTTCGACGAACCCACCACCGGCCTGCACTTCGATGACATCGCGAAGTTGCTCGGCGCCTTGCGCAAGCTTATCGTGACTGGGCATTCCGTGGTGGTGATCGAACACAATCTCGACGTAATCCGCGCCTCGGACTGGATCATCGACCTCGGCCCGGAAGGCGGCGATGCGGGCGGTGAAATCGTCTGTACCGGTACGGCGGCGGAACTCAGAGCACACGCCGCCTCGCACACCGGAAAAGCCTTGCGCGATTACGACGCCGCGCCCGGCCGATCGGCCGGAACGCCGCGCCGACTGGGCGTTTCAGAGGCATTGCCGCTGCAAAAAGCGCTCGTCGTCCAGCCAAACTGCATCAGGATCCACAACGCGCGCGAGCACAACTTGCGGAACGTGGACGTCGACATTCCGCGCGACCAGTTCACCGTGATCACCGGCGTCTCGGGCTCGGGCAAGTCCACGCTCGCGTTCGACATCCTGTTCGCCGAGGGCCAACGGCGCTACCTCGAATCGCTCAACGCCTATGCGCGCCAGTTCGTGCAGCCGTCCTCGCGCCCGGACGTGGACGCGATCTTCGGCATTCCTCCCACCGTGGCGATCGAGCAGCGCTCGAGCCGCGGCGGCAGGAAGAGCACGGTGGCGACGCTCACCGAGATCTACCACTTCCTGCGCCTCCTGTACGTCAAGCTCGGCACGCAATACTGCCCCGACTGCAATGTGGCGATCGAGCCGCAGAGCTTCGATGCCATTGCCGCGCGCCTTATGCGGAATTACAAAGGCGAGCGCATCGGCCTGCTCGCGCCGCTGGTGAGCAGCCGCAAGGGCTACTACACCGATCTCGCCAAATGGGCGAAGGGCAAGGGCTACGACTTCCTGCGCGTGGACGGGGAGTTCCTGCCGACGGCGAAATGGCCGCGCCTCGACCGTTTTCGCGAGCACAGCATCGAGTTGCCTGTAGCCGACCTGCGCTTCACGCCGGCGAACGAGGCGGAGCTGCGCGAGGCGCTCAAGCGCGCGCTCGACTTCGGCAAGGGCATCGTGCAGGTCCTCGGCGGCCTGGATCGCCTGGCCGAAGCCGCGGGAAAATCAAAGGGCCTGCGCCTCGAGCTGACGTTGCCGCAGGCGATCTTTTCGACCAAGCGCGCCTGCCCGTCCTGCGCGCGCAGCTTCCCCGAGCTCGATCCGCGCCTGTTCTCGTTCAACTCCAGACACGGCTGGTGCGCGAGTTGCGTTGGCACCGGCGTGAAGATTTCCGGCTACCGGGAACCCGAATACGGCAAGGACCGGGATGCGAGCCGCGAACAAGAGGACCAGCGCCTGGACAGCTTTCTCGACGAGCAGGAGGCGGGCGATATTCCCTGCCCCGAATGCTCCGGCCGGCGCCTCAAGCGCGAGGCGCTCGCGGTGCGCTACCGCAAGCGCTCGATCGCAGACCTGGTCGAGCTGCCGGTGGCGCAACTCGGACATTTCTTCCGCGAGCTCGAAACCAGCGGGCGCGAAGCCGAGATCGCGCGCGACATCGTGGCCGAGTTGAAATCGCGCCTCGCCTTCCTCGATGAAGTCGGGCTCGGCTATCTGGCGCTGGCTCGCTCGGCACCCACGCTCTCCGGCGGAGAGGCGCAGCGCATCCGCCTCGCGGCGCAGCTCGGCTCCAACCTGCGCGGCGTGTGCTACATCCTGGACGAGCCCACCATCGGCCTGCACCCGCGCGACAACCGCGTGCTGCTCGCCACGCTGGAGAAACTCCAGGCCAAGGGCAACACCCTGGTGGTGGTGGAGCACGACGAGGACACCATACGCCGCGCGGCGCACCTGCTCGACCTCGGGCCGGGCGCGGGCAGCCGCGGCGGACGCGTGGTGGCCCAGGGCTCGGCCGCGGACCTGATGGCGAACCCCGAGTCGGTCACCGGGCGGTTCCTGAAACATCCGCTCAGACATCCCTTGCATCCGCCGCGCGCGACAAACGCAAAAACACCCGCGCTGGAAATCCTCGGCGCCGATCTGCACAATCTGAACATCAGGCGGTTGCGCCTGCCGCTGGCGCGCTTGTGCGCCATCACCGGCGTGTCCGGCAGCGGCAAGTCCACACTCGCGCGCGAGGTGCTGCACGCCAACCTCGCGCGCTTGGTTGCGCAAGCGCGCCTGTCGCCGCGCAAACGCGCAGCGCTGCAACTCACCGGCTGCCGCGAGATCCGCGGCGCGCAGCACGTCGGGCGCGTGCTCGAGGTCGATCAGACGCCGATCGGCAAGACGCCGCGCTCCTGCCCCGCGACCTACGTCGGCTTCTTGGACGCGATCCGCCGGCTGTTCGCGGACACGACGGACGCGCGCATGCACGGCTGGAGCCCTTCGCGCTTTTCCTTCAATACCGGCGAAGGACGCTGCCCTGCGTGCGAGGGCCAGGGCGTGAAGCGCATCGAGATGAGTTTCCTGCCCGACGTGAAAGTGCTGTGCGACGTCTGCCGCGGTGCGCGCTTCAATCCGGAAACGCTGTCGGTGCGCTTCAAGCAGAAATCGATCGGCGAGGTCCTGGCCATGAACGTGGACGAGGCGGCCGAATTCTTCTCCGCCCATCCGTCCACCCATCACGCGCTGCGCCTGCTGCAGGATGTGGGGCTGGGATACCTGACGCTGGGCCAGCAGAGCCCGACGCTCTCCGGCGGCGAGGCGCAGCGGATCAAGCTCGTCACCGAATTGTCGAAGGTACGCATCGACACCGAAGGCAAGGCGGCGGCGCGTCCCGGTCGCGGCGGCGCGCAAGGCCACACTCTGTACGTGCTGGACGAACCCACGATCGGCCTGCACATGGCCGACGTGGAAAAATTGATTCGCGTGCTGCACCGCCTGGTCGAGGCCGGCAACACGGTGGTGGTAATCGAGCACAATCTGGACATCATCGCCGACGCCGACTGGATCATCGACCTCGGCCCCGAAGGCGGCGACGCCGGCGGGCGCATCGCCGCGCAAGGCACGCCGTCCACGCTCGCGAGCGCGCCTGCGCGCTCGCACACCGCGCGCGTGCTGGCCGAATTCCTCGCCGGGCACGGCTCGGGCAGATCGCGAACGCAGTGAGCTACCCTCGCCAACAAGGCGAGGAGTTTGCGGATCCGCGTATCGGACTCCAAAAGGATTTGCATAACGGGGTATTCGAAATGCGCCCCCCTCCGGATGATCAAGATGGTTTATGACCGCAATGCATGCCGCATCGCAGTATGCCAATGGGTGGAAGCAACCTTGCGAGAGATCCGCTGAACGTCTCAGTTCGACCCGTTGCAGTCGCTGACATTGTCGATGATTTAATGACCGCTGTAAGCCTTATGCCGTCACTCAATCTGGAACCATTCACCAGCCCTAGCATGAAATTTCGTTCTGTTCAGAGATTCCAAACGCATCATCGACTTCAATACCCCATGTAGCTAAAGAAAGCTAAACTTATCCAAGATCAAGTTCTGAGGCGACTTCGACCCATAATATGGATACTACCCATGAAAAGAATTACCAAACACGTGCCTGCAGAAACGCGGACTAGCCGACAAGACCGCAGGGTATTTCCGAACCAAGGCTTGTCCCGCGGTGCTTTCTACCGCGCCAGGGCGACTCAGGTCGTCCCCGTGCAGTCACCGCAGATGGAAAGGGCTGAACTGGCCAAAAGGCTGCGCCACTTCGGACTGTTCGAGCGCGTACCCCCGGCTGTGTTGAAGGTGGTGGCAGCGGGCGCGCGGCTACGGGCGTTTCGTCAGGGCGAATTCCTCTGGCAGCGCGGGGACCCTGCCAGAGAGATGGTGCTGATAGGTTCGGGTTTCGTCAAGGCATCGCGCCGAGACCAAAATGGAGCCAGCAAGACCTATGGCCTTTTCGGACCCGGCGACTCCATGGGCCTTTATGCCTTCTGGGCCGGCATGCGCTATCCGACCGACGCCATCGCCCTTAACGAGGGGGTGATCCTGATCATCGTCGATGCCGGAGAAATATCCCATCTGGCGGAACAGCACCCGCAGCTTTCCAAGAATCTGAAAGGTGAAGTCACCCGTTTCAGCGAAGCATTCATCAACAAGATCGAGATCATCAGTGCCGGTTCCGTCCAGCAGCGCCTTGCGGTGCTGTTGCTACAACTGGTCGACCGCTATGGAGTCGATGGCCAGGGCGAGCAAGCGCGGCTACCCGTCTTCCTGACGCTGGTGCAAATCAGCGAAATCATCGACGCCCGCATTGAGACTGTGGCGCGCTCCCTCGGGCACTGGAAGCGCGCCGGGTGGCTAATTATCGATGCTCACGGCTGGCATTTCAATCGTCTCGACAAGCTACGCGAACTGTCGCATGGTTAAAGGGGCAAATCGCCGACATGACCGCTATCTGCGAGATACCGGACTCCCAACCGCGAGATTAAGCCAGTCATTGTGCGTCCGTAGTTGGCCGGGAGCGGCGGTTCCTCCAATTTGCCGATAGCGGACGCAGGCGGACAGTGGTGAATTGATATGGGTCTGCTTTGGGGTACGAAAGCCTAGTGCGTACTATCGGCCAACTGCGGACCGTGAGACCAGGAAGGCTCTATGCCTGCTTCAGACTGGTTGCGGGCATTCAGTTTTTTGGTTGCTACCGGCGGCCGGCAGCTCAAAGCCGACATTCAAGGATAAACTCGCCTTTAGTGTCGCAAACGAGAAACGCAAACAATCGATCATGAAGGCTCACGTAACGAGGATTCGAGACCTCAACATGGTTCTGAAGGATCTCGAACCTCGTGTCAAAGCGCCTGACTTTTTGCGAAGGGGAAGACCGTTCGGCAACTTTGGTCTCTTACCGCGGGAATTGTTAGCGAATCTTCTAATTTGCTTCGCAGGCAATTTTGAAGACCCCAAGAACCGCCTGACCGTTTGCACCGACCCATTGGGCGGCGATGGACTTATCTACAATCAGAATCACGGCGGATATATTTCTACCGAACACGTATTCGTTCCTGCCCCCATAGATGGCGACGCGCAAAGCGTAGAGAACAAGATTCTCGCTGCTGTTGCACATAAAAACAAAAAGGGCTCTCGGTACGCGTCAGGAAAGGACTTGGTTGTATTTTCCGAAGCCATAGGCGTTTGGCATCCAAACCAGACAGCCAGAAGACTTATTGGCCACCATAGTTTTGAAAACGTATGGGTAGTGCATCTTGAACGCGCTGGAGGCCAAGAGTATTCCTATTGTGTCGTTTGGCTCGAGGTATCCCGAGGAAATGCGGCCCCCGCATGGCGAATACGCATCGCAAACGATTTCAAAGCATTCACCGTCGAGCGCATTCAATAGATAGTGTTCGTGAACACAAGGTATCTTCTTAAGTTGGAATGTCTTGCGGATGATCGATTGGGAAGTTCGCGAATGACCGCTTTAGGCTGCCGGGACGTGCCGATCAACGGCCAAGCTCGAACGGCCGCAACCGCTGCTTTGCTGCCGGTGGTGCAACTGGACGCGGCAGTCTGCTGAGGGTCGGGTTCTGACGTAGCGTAAAGGCAAAGCTGCCGTTCGGCGGGACTTTCGCACTGACCGTTCGGTTATGAATCCATACCGGAGGTCAGTGTACTGTGGAGTCAAGGGCGCCCTTGGCCGAGGAGCGGACCGTCATGGCGACGTGGCTCACAGCCTACAACGGCTCGAAATTCGCCGTCGACCCTCGTCTCCCAATTCACCTCCAGCTCCCGCGCCCCCCGGGGCATCAGTCGACATACGCACCGATATTGAGCGGCGATAGTTGCTTGATATTGCTGTTGACGATGTCGGGGATTTTCGTGTCCGCGATCTTGTCGGCCGATTTATTATGGCAGGTCACTTTGCAGGCGCGGCAGGCTGAAACTCACAACGGCGGCACCCCTACGACGGGCAGGCCATGCGCGCGGGCGCCGAGCGCGAGCGCGCCGTCGTGCGTGGCCATTACCAGGTCCGCGTGTGTCATCTCCTTCCAGAGGAGGGCCGTGGCGAGGTGAATCGCATCCAGCGTTCCGAGTACGGTAGGCATCGGTTGGGCCGCCCGGTCGAGGACGACCGCGTCGATCTCCACCAGTTCAAGCGACGCGATGAGGTTGACGATCGTCGCTCGTCGCTTCGCGACTTCCGTGTCGGGAAGCTTCGCGCGCAGCCGGAGACGATCCAAGGTGCGCAAACTCTCGGTCATCACCAGGGCGCTCGCGACGCCCCGCTGGATCCTAGACCACTCGGGTAGAGCATCGGGCTGCGCGAGCGCCACGCGAAGCAACACGGACGCATCCACGTAGGCAATCACCGATAGCCCTGGCGTTCCTCGAGGAGGAGTTCGACGACATCCACGTTCAGCTTCGCGCGTTTGGGCACCGGCACGCGATTAAGCGGCGGGGCGCCACGTGCCGGCTTCCGGACGCGCAACGCCGATCGCTCGCGAACCGGAACGATCTGCGCGATCTGCGTGTCGCGGTCCAAAACCGCGATGGACTCGCCAGCGCGCACGGCGCGAAGGTATTCGCTGAGTCTCGCCTTGAGTTCGGCGATGCGCACTTGCTTCATGATGCTATTATGACTAGAAGTAGTCATGTATGCAACATTCGGTCAACCGGTCCGCGCCCTACGGCGTCCTTTACCCAATCAAGCGGTGCGTGGCGGGCGCCGCGCATCGAGCCGCCCGAGCGCGACCAGGATGCCGAAGATGATCGCCTCCGGCCGCGGCGGGCAGCCCGGGATATAAACGTCGACCGGCAAGACCTTGTCGACGCCACCGGCGCTGGCGTAACTCTCGCCGACGATGCCGCCGGAGGCCGCGCACGCTCCTACCGCGATCACGATGCGCGGCTCGGGGATGGCCTCGACGGTGCGGTGCACCGCGGTCGCAAGGTTGCGCGTGACCGGGCCGGTGACCACGACCCCGTCCGCGTGGCGCGGCGAGGCGACGAAGTCGATGCCGAGGCGGCGCACGTCATATACCGGGTTAAGGAGGGCGGCGAGTTCCCAGTCGCAGGCGTTGCACGAGCCTGCGTCAAGGTGGCGCAGGTGCAGCGAGCGGCCGAGCACCTGGTGGATCTCGGATGCGGCGCGGGCGGCCTCGGTGTCCGGGTCGCGTGCTGGTGCCGGGACTGGGACGATAGGGTAGTCGGCCATGACCTCGATGCGCAAGTCGGAGCGAGCGCGCGCCGCGAGCTCGAACTCCCGTCCCATGGTGACGGCGCCGGCCCAGGGATCCTCGGCGCAGCGGCCGCAAAAGACGCAGCGCGCGAGATCGAGGCCGGCGCGGCCAGCGTCGAGCTGCGCCGAGATCGCCCCGCTCGGGCAGACCGCCGAAGGGGGCAGGCCGCTGCCCGCGCGCAGCACGGGCGCTCCGCGAAAGCGCCCCGGCGGAATGCTGGGCTCCGCTGGGTAGCGAGTTGTGACCACCCCGGTGCGTAGCGCGTTCAGGAGGATGCGCAGCATGTCAGCGGTCCGTGCACGAGTAGCAGAGCTCGAAGCTCTTGTTGACGAGAGGAAAATCGGGGACGATCGCGGTTTCTGCGGCCAGCGCCACAGCGGGCCAGTTGTGGTAGCTCGGCGAGCGCAGGTGGTAGCGTTCCACGCGCCCGAGCGCATCGGTGCGTAACCAGTGGACCGCCTCGCCTCGCGCCGACTCGATGGCCGAGATCCCGATCCGTCCACCCGGCAGCGGCTCGGCGAGGGCGACCCGCAACGGTCCCGGCTCGAGCCGTCGAACGAACTCGCCGATGAGCCGGATCGACTCCCGCGCCTCCAGCGCGCGAACCGTCACGCGCGCCATCGTATCGCCTTTCGAGACGGTCACGACGTGTAGGTCGGGCGCGTCGGGCGCCGCGAACGCGCCGTGGGGATGGTCGCGCCGCGTATCGCGGTCAACGCCGCTCGCGCGGGCCGCCACACCGGCGACGGCAAGGTCCAGCGCGACCCGGTGGGAGAGGACGCCGGTGTCGTCGAGCCGATCGACGACCGAGGGGTTCGCCAGGATGCGTCCCATCAGGCTGTCGAATCCGGCGAGCGTGTCCTGGAGCGTGACTGCGAGAATTCCGAGGAGGTCATCCGGAAGATCGAGGCGCGCGCCACCCGGGATCACGAGACCTCGCAGAAAACGGTTGCCGGCGAGCCGTTCGTTCATTTGCTGCAGGCGTTCCTTCAAACGCGCCCCGGTCGCGTTGCCGTAGTGGAACGACGCGCCGGCGCAGATGTTGCCGACGTCGCCGACGTGGTTGTAGAGCCGCTCCAGCTCGAGAGCGATGCTCCGGATAAGCCGGGCTCGCGGCGGTATGTCTAGGCCGGCAATTTGCTCGAGTGCCTCGCAGTAGCCCATGCCATGTGCGACCGAGCAGACCCCGCAGATACGCTCGGCGACATAGAACGCGTCGAGCGGCGCGAGCCCCTCCATGCGCTTCTCCAGCCCGCGATGCGTATAGAACAGGCGCGCATCGAGATGCAGCACGGTCTCGCCGACCGAGGTGAAGCGGAAGTGACCGGGTTCGATGATGCCGGCGTGGATCGGGCCGACTGGGATCTCGAACACGCCCTCGCCTTCGGCAACGAGGTGCGGAAACTCTTCGGCGGACTCCACCGGGACGCGCCGCGATCCGTCGAAATCCTTGCGCAGCGGAAACACCCCCTCGGGCCATCCGTCATGGACCACGAGCGCTCGGGGATCGGGGTGCCCGACGGGGACGATCCCGAACAGGTCCCGCATCTCGCGCTCGTGCCAGTTTGCGGCCGGGATCGCCGTCGTCAAAGAGGGGACTTCGGGGCGCGCTGCATCCACCGAGATGAGCAGCGTCACGAACCGATCCGGCGCGCCGGCCGCAATAGGCTCGAAAACATAACGCACTTTCAAGTCGCCTTCCGGCGTCGCCGTCTCGTCGGTCGCCACGACGGTGGCCAGGGCCATTGCGTACGCTCCTGTGAGCACGGCGGCCGCCGCCGGGAGATCGCCCGTGCGGGCAAGGCGCAGCGTCAAGTCCGATGGGCGCGGGCCGACTTCCGCTCCGACCGAGCCGCCCGCGCCCGAGCGCAGCGCGTCGATGATGGCAGCGTTAGCCAATTACAATCTCCACAGCGCGCCGCAGGACGCCATCGAAGTTCGCGGGGATGGTGAGGCCGAGCAGCACCATGATCGCCGCGAGCAGCACCATCGCGGCAAGCGGGGACCAGGCCTCGGCCCTGCGGCCCGCCCCCCTCGGCTCGCCGAAGACCATCGCTCCGGCATGGTGGAGGAGGCCGGCGAAAATGACCACGACCATTACCAGGAAAATCGCGATCGCCACCCAGTGGCCGTGGCCGATGCCGGCGCGCAGCACCATCAGCTCGCTCACGAAGATCGAGAACGGCGGCACGCCGGCGAGCGAGAGCGCCGCGAGCATTAGGAGCGTCGCGCCGATCGGCGCCACCGCGGCGAGGCCACGGATGGAGCGCATGTCGCGCGAGCCGTAGCGGGCAATCGCGGTGCCGGCGGCGAAGAACGCGAGGGCCTTGGTGACGCCATGGTTCACCACGTGCAGCAGCGCGCCGTAGGTGCCGACGGCGCCGCCGAAGCCCAGACCGAGCGCCACGATGCCGACGTGCTCGACGCTGTGGTAGCCGAGCAGGCGCTTCAAGTCGCGCTGAGCCAGGATGAACGGCGTCGCCACAACGACCGAGATCAGGCCGAAGACGAGCAGCACCTCCTCGGGAAACGCCGCGCCGCACGCGGCGGCGGCGATCGTCTGGAAGCGGATGATCGCGAGCAGCGCGCACTTGATGAGGACGCCCGAGAGCAGCGCCGAGACCGGCGTGGGCGCCTGGCTATGGGCGTCGGGCAGCCACAGGTGCATCGGCGCGAGACCCGCCTTGGTGCCGTAGCCGATCATGACGAAGATGAAGCCGATGCGGACGATCCCCGGATCGAGCGTGGGAGCGACTTGCATGATCGCCGACCAGCTCATCGCGCCCGCGCCTCCCATGACGTCGGCGGCAGCGGCATAGACAAGCACCGTGCCGAAGAGGCCGAAGGAGATGCCGATGGTCGTCACGATGATGTACTTCCACGCCGCCTCCAGGCCATGCCGATGGCCGTGGTAGCCAATCAGGACGGCCGAGGTGATGGTCGTGCCTTCCATCGCGATCCAGAGGACGCCGAGATTGTCGGCGAGGATCGTCACGACCATGGTCGCGACGAAGGCGTGCACGAGAGCGAAGTAGGACCGCAGTGACTCGGCCTTCATGTTGCCGACCGCCACCGCCTGCTTGAGCCAGCCCACCGTGTAGATGGAGACGGCCAGCGTGAGGACGACGAGGAGGAGGAGGAAGACGAGTCCGAGGTCATCCACGCGGAAGACGCCGAGCGAGCGCGGGCCGCCGGCTGCCACCTCACGGGCGAGGACCAGCGTGAGTACGACCAGGACCGCCGAGCCACTGACGTCGATCACCGAGAGGATGCGGCGCTCGCGCGTCGTGAGCATGGCGAGCGCCGTGACGGTCGGGACGAGCGGAAGGACCCAGAGGAGTGTTTCAGCCACGCATCATCCCCTGAGCCGGTCCAGGTCGGCGATGTCGGCATCGACCGTCGAGCGTACGCGCAGCACCATGATGGTCATCACGAGCGCGGCGAGGATAACGTCGAGGATCACGCCGATTTCGATGATGAGCGGCATGCCCTGTGTCACCGCCATCGCGGTGAAGAAGATCCCGTTCTCGGAGGCGAACAGGCCCACCATCTGGGTCAGCGCCGTCTTGCGGGTCGCCATGACCAGCACGCCGGTCAGGGTGAGGGCGATGCCCACGGGAAGAGCGTTGCCGGTGATCGACTGGCGGACGCTGCCGAGTGAGGCGCTCAGGTGGAACGACATCACGACCACTGCCACGGCGAGGACGAGCGTCGCGGCGACAGGGATCACCGGCTCCACCTCGCGCCGGACATTCATGCGCCGGACGACCCAGTGTAGCACCCACGGGAGCAGAGTGGCCTTGACGACGAGCGTAACGCCGGCGATTACCCACAGGTCCACGTTCCCGGTGGCCGCCGCGAGGACCGCGCCCGCGATGGCGATGAAAAGCGACTGGGCAGCCACCGCATAGATGGCGCGGGAGATCTGGCTTGCCGCGACGATGAGGATCATCGTGAACAGCAGCAGCGCGCCGAGGTCGTCGATGATCATGTGGACGGTCTCGGCGTTCACAGGATCCTCAGGGCGAGGGCCGTAAGGGCGCACACGAAGCCGATGCCGAGGTACTGCGGCACTCGGAACAGCCGCAGCTTGGCGTATGACGACTCGACCAATGCGAGGTAGGTCGCGAGCACGAGGATCTTCGCCGCAAACGCGCCGGCTCCGAGGAGGAGGTCCGCAGCGCCCGCGCCATCCGCCGCGGTCGGGAAGAACAGGGCCGCCACCAGACCGAGGGTCACGATCTGGCGGGTGTGCGACGCGAGCAGCATGCAGCCGAGCCCGGGCCCTGAGTGCTCGAGCAACATGCCTTCGTGCAGCATCGTGAGTTCGAGGTGGGTGTCCGGGTTGTCCACGGGGATGCGGCCCGTCTCTGCGGGGAGCAGCACCAGCATGGCCGCAAAGCCGAGGAAGTCCGCCGCGTGCCACGAGAAGATCCACGACGTCCCGCGGTGCGCTGCGAGGGTGCCGAGCTCCGTCGTCCCGGCGGCTACCGCGGTCGAAAAGACGACCATCATCAACACCGGCTCGACCAGCGGCGCGATGGTCATCTCCCGCGAGGCCCCCATGCCGCCGAACGCGCCGCCGGCGTCGAGCGCACCGATCGCCGTGAGGAAGCGGGCCAGCGCGAGCAGCCCGAGGAGCATCAACGCGTCGCCCAACGGAAAGGCTGGCGGCCCGGCTCGGAGAACTGGAACCAGCGCGCCCGCGGCCACCGTGGCTGCCAGCACCAGAACCGGAATCGACCGCAGGAAGCCCGAGGCCGTGTCGGCCTGCACCGTGCCCTTGCGAAACAGCTTCGCGAGGTCACGGTACGGCTGAAGGACCCCGGCCCCCTGCCGGCACTGGAGCCGGGCCTTGAGCTTCTGGATGGCGCCGGTGACAAGCGGGCCGAGCAGCAGCAGCAGGATCAACTCGAGGAGCATGAGCTCGAACGGTTTCTCGCCGCTCATCTTTGACCCACCCCGAACGCGAGCAGCGCCACGAACAGGGCTCCGAGCACGAACCCGATGTACCCGTGAATGCGGCCGGTGCTCCGGAGGCGAATGGTCCGCGAGAGCACCGTGATGCCGCGCTGGACGCGGTGGTAGATCTGCGTCTCCGCGAGGTCCACGACCTCTCCGGCATAGTGGATGCGCGCGAGGACGTACGGCGTCCCGGCGGTTTCCCGGATCACCGCGCGGCGGGGGCGGTAGAGCGCCGCGAAGACCAGCCGGAGCGGCTTGGCAAACGCCGTCGCCGTGTAGTCGAAGCGTGCCGTCGGGATCATCCCGCACGTCCACGTCGGCGCGGTGCGCGCCGGGGCGCGCCGCGATCCGCGGCGCAGAACCCACGCCATTGGGGTGAGCGCGATGAGGAGCGCGGCTATCATTGTCATCGAAATGGCCGTGGCGTCCGTGCCGGACGCCGTCAGCGCCGTCGACAGCACCAGCGGTCCCTGGGCCGTCACGACGGCGCTCGCCCCGGGGCCGTGGAGCAGTCCGGCCGTCGGCGCGTCGAGCAGGGGAATTGCGTAGCCCGGCGCGACACCAAGGGCCGCGCACAGCGCCCCGAGCCAAACCATGCCGGCGATCATCGACGGCGGTGCCTCGGTGGCGTGCTCGGCATGGGGCGTTCGCGCCCGGCCGAGGAACGTAACGCCGAACGCCTTCGCGAAGCAGGCAGCGGCAAGGCCTCCCGTGAGCGCCAGCATCGCCGCGGAGAAGACGATGACGAGCCCGGCGGGGCCGTGGAAGCGGCTGGCGCCGCCGAGGAGGGCCTGGAAGGTGAGCCACTCGCTGACGAACCCGTTGAGCGGGGGGAGGGCCGAGATCGCGACGGCTCCGAGCAGGAACAGCCCTGCCGTCCAGGGCATGCGCCGGGCGAGTCCGCCGAGTTCCTCCATGTTGCGCACGTGCGTGCGGCAGAGGACGCTGCCCGCGGCGAGGAAGAGGAGGCCCTTGAATGCCGCGTGGTTGACGGTGTGAAGGAGTGCAGCGGTGAGCGCGACGGTCGCGAGGGCGCCGCCCGCGTCCTCGCGGCGCCACAGAATCATCGCCAGCCCCACTCCGATGAGGATAATCCCGATGTTCTCGACGCTGTGGAACGCGAGCAGGCGCTTGAGGTCGTGCTGCTGCAGCGCGTAGAGCACGCCGAGCACGGCCGAGATCGTGCCGGCGACGAGCACCGTCCATCCCCACGAGGGTGGGAGCGGCGCGGCGACCGGGGCGAGGAGGTCGAAGGCGAAGCGCAGTATCCCGTAGATCGCGACCTTGAGCATGACGCCCGACATCAGCGCCGAGACGTGGCTCGGGGCCGCAGGGTGCGCGCGCGGGAGCCAGACGTGGAGAGGGACTACGCCGGCCTTGGTGGCGAAGCCCGCGAGCGCGAGGAAAAACAGCGTCATTCGTGTCGTGCTGTCGAGGTCACCCGCCGCCGCGCGCAGGGCCGCAAAGTCGAATGCCCCAGCCCGCTCGGTCAGGGCAAGGAATGCAACGAGGAGTAGTGCAGTCCCGCCGTGGGCCATCACCATGTACAGGAGCCCCGCACGCGCGTTCTCGCCATTCCGGTCGTCGGATACGACCAGGACGTAGCTGGCGAGCGTCATGCCTTCCCAGCAGAGGAGGAAGGTGAGCGCGTCGCCAGCGCAGACAACGAATGCCATGCAACCCAGGAATACATTCAGGGCGAGCACCTGCGCCGCCTGCCGTGCCGGCCCCGCGTCGGGCGAGTGCGCCCGGAGGTAGGCCGGACCGTAGATGGCCGCCGCGACGGCCACGAGGGAGATGACGAGCAGGAAGAAGGCCGAGAGCCCGTCCAGCGCGAGCGAGAGCCGAGCGAACGGGAAGAGGTCCGGAAGCGGCTGGGTCAGCGTGCGGCCCGGGTCGCCGAGGAGAACGCCGAGCGAAACGCCTAGGCCTGCCACGGCCCCGCCGAGCGCGGCCAAGTGGCCCACTGTGAGCGCGAGTCGGCCCGACCAGCGCGCCAGCAGGGACGAAAGCGCCCCTGCCGCGTAGCACGCAGCGATCAGAAGCGTGCCGGTCAGCAGCAATTCCTGGTTAGGTGGCGATGAGATCACGTCGGCATCAGCGGGCGGGCAGGTGCGTCAAATATCTTCGCGATCTACGCGACAATCCTTGCGCGATCGCCCTCGTTACAATCGAAGAACCGCAAAATCAAATTGTTTTTGATCATCCCGCCAGACTTTGGATGCGAGGGCGACCGACACAGGGTTAATGATGTGTCAGGAGGCCCTCATTTGCGAGCCCCTTTCTTGTTCGCGGCCTTCAGTAGCCACGCCGGTAGCTCGCGGTCGCCGGCGTGTTCGATGAGGTACTCGCGTATCAATTGACGCACGACTTGGGAGGGCGTGAGATCTTGTGCGGCGCAGAGTTCTTCAAGCATCTGCTTCTTGCGCGGATCGATCAGCAGCGTGAAGCGGGCGGTTTTATTTTCCATGGCGAATTGTCAATTGTCTATTGACCGGTTACCGTTGCGTATAGTAAGCATATAATAATGTTATTATCATTGCAATCTAATAGAAAATGCGTATAGAGTGCGGGACATCAGGCAGGCGATCATGACGCGTAGGCGGATCAAGGCGCGGACCAAAGCCGGAACAGCTACGAAAGTGCTCTCGGCGCCCAAAGTGAAGCTCGCCGACAAGCGCATCGCGAAGGTGCCGCTCGAGCTCCGGCTGAAACCAGGCAAGCAAGCGCAGAACATGAACAGGGCGACGCTGAAGAAGGCGTTGCTCAATGAGCGGATCGCGCGCGTTCAGGCGAAGTTGAACGGCAAGCCGCGCTCGACTCGCGGGCTGAGCGTCAAGGAGAAGGCGTCGGTCAGGGAGTTCGCGCGCAAGGAACTCTCGCCGCTCGACGCCGAAGCGCGCCGCGTGCGACTGAAGAACCTGATCGTGCTCGGCAAGGAGCGCAGCTACCTGACCTATGCCGAGGTCAACGATCACCTGCCCGACGACATCCTCGACGCCGAGCAGATCGAGAACATTATCAGCATGATCAACGACATGGGCATCCGCGTCTACGACGAGGCGCCCGATGCCGAGACGCTGTTGATGTCGGATGCAACACCGGCAGTCGCCGACCTGGACGTTGTCGAGGAAGCCGAGGCGGCGCTCTCCACCGTCGATTCCGAATTCGGCCGCACCACCGACCCGGTGCGCATGTATATGCGGGAGATGGGCTCGGTCGAGCTGTTGACGCGCGAGGGCGAAATCGAAATCGCGAAGCGCATCGAGGGCGGCTTAAAGCACATGATCCAGGCGATTTCGGCATGCCCGGCCACGATCGCCGAGATCCTCTCGCTCGCGGAGCGCATCGAACGAGACGAAATCCGCGTCGACAAGGTGGTCGATGGTCTGGTCGATCCGATCGCCGACGAGCTCGCGCGGGATCTCGCCGAGGAAGAGGGCGCAGAGGAAGACGTTAAAGAAGAAGAGATGAGCGAGGAAGAACAGGCCGCGGTGCACACTGCCGACCTGCTGCGCCTCAAGGGAGACGCGCTCAAGCGCTTCGCGGTGATCCGCAACCTCTACAGCAAGATGTTGCGCGCGCTGTCGAAGAATGGCCCGCGCAGCAAGGTTTACCTGCAGGCGCGGGACCAGATTTCGAACGAATTGATGAACATCCGCTTCGGGGCGAAGCAGGTCGCGGCGCTGTGCGACGGCCTGCGCAAGCTGGTCGACCGCGTGCGCAGCTACGAGCGTGAGATCATGGATCTGTATGTGAACAAGGCGAAGATGCCGCGCCAGCACTTCATCAATGAATTCCCCGCTAAGGAATGCAACCTGCGCTGGACCGCCAACGAAATTGCGGCGCGCAAACCGTGGAGCGAAGCGCTCCAGCGCTTCGAGCCGGCGATCGTCGAGCAGCAGCAGAAACTGCTCGATTTACAGAAGAAGGTCGGCATCCCGATCAAGGATCTGAAGGAAATCAACCGCCAGATGGCGACCGGAGAGGCGAAAGTGCACCGCGCCAAGCGTGAGATGACGGAAGCCAACTTGCGTCTGGTGATCTCGATTGCCAAGAAGTACACCAACCGGGGTCTGCTGTTTCTCGATCTGATCCAGGAAGGCAACATCGGCCTGATGAAGGCGGTCGACAAGTTCGAATACCGCCGCGGCTATAAATTCTCGACTTACGCGACGTGGTGGATACGCCAGGCGGTCACGCGCTCGATCGCCGATCAGGCGCACACCATCCGCATTCCGGTGCACATGATCGAGACCATCAGCAAGATGAACCGCATCTCGCGCCAGATAATGCACGAAACGGGGCTTGAGCCCGGCCCGGCACTGCTCGCCGAGAAAATGGAAATGCCCGAGGAGAAAATCCGTAAGATCCTCAAGATTTTTAAGTGGCCGATCTCAATGGAGACCCCGATCGGTGACGACGACGATTCGCATCTCGGCGATTTCATCGAGGACCAGGCGACCATGGCGCCGGCGGATTCCGCGGTCTACGCGAGCATGCGCGATGCGACCAAGGACTTGCTCGATACGCTCACGCCGCGCGAGGCGAAGGTGCTGCGCATGCGCTTCGGCATCGAGACGACCACCGACCACACGCTCGAGGAAGTCGGCAAGCAGTTTGACGTCACGCGCGAACGCATACGCCAGATCGAAGCCAAAGCGCTGCGCAAGCTGCGCCACCCGTCGCGCTCCGAGCGCCTGCGCAGCTTCCTCGACCAGGACAAATAGTCGCAATGAGCAGCCTCAGGTCGGGGGGGGTGGCGCGGATCGATTCTTCGCTCGCCGCCCTCACTTTATTTTCATCCCCGGCTGCGCGCCGGCGTCGACGCCGAGCAGATAGATGCCCGGCGCATCGCCGGAAGCGGCGAGGATCATGCCCTGCGACACGCCGAATTTCATCTTGCGCGGGGCAAGATTGGCGACCATTACCGTCAGCCGGCCCTCCAGCGCGGCCGGGTCGTAGGCCGACTTGATGCCGGCGAACACCGTGCGCTGTTCGCTGCCGATGTCGAGCGTCAGCTTCAACAGCTTGTCCGCGCCTTCGACGTGTTCGGCTTTGACGATTTTTGCTACGCGCAGATCGATTTTGGCGAAGTCGTCGATGGCAATCGTCGCCGGGGCCGCGGGTCTGGCGATCTCCGCGCTCGGCGGCGTGGCGGGATGCGGCGTGGAGGAGGTCACTTTCGGAATTTCCTTTTCGATGTCGAACAGCGCGTCGAGTTGTTTGGGGTCGACGCGGGTAATAAGGTGAGAGTACGAATTTATTCGATGCCCTGCACTAAGGGGTGAATCAATCGATTTCCAATCTTGTTCAGGCAAATTTAGAAAAATGAAGGCGTTCTTTGTCAACTCAGGAAGAACAGGCTTCAAGAAAATTGAAAGCATGCGAAATGCTTCAAGTGCAGTGGTGCAAACCAAGCCAGCGACAAGGGGTCTGTCTTTCGCTTTCTCCCAAGGCTTGAACGCATCATAGACTTGGTTCACGAGATCGGCGTGTTCCATGATTCGACGAAGTGCTTTCCCGAACTCTCTTGATTCGTACATCGAAGCGATTTCATTGGCATCACCACGAATTAGCGCATTCAATTGAGCCAATGCGAAGGTGTGGTCTCTCCGAGCTTCATCCAATATGCTTCTTGCATTCCAGGATGCCTCGGAAAAACTTACCTGATCGCTAATCGTCAATTCTCCGCCTTGGAGACGGTGGACAAATCCGGCCGCTCTGCTCGCAATATTGACGTACTTCCCGATCAGGTCGCTGTTCACCCGCGCAACGAAATCGTCGGGATTGAAGTCCAGGTCCTCAACGTTGGCGTTCAGCTTGGCCGCGATGTAATAGCGCAGCCACTCCGGATTCATGCCGATGTCGAGATAGCGCAGAGGCGAGATGCCCGTGCCGCGGCTCTTGGACATCTTCTCGCCGGACACGGTGATGAAGCCATGCACGTACACGTTGTTCGGAATCTTGTAGCCTGCGAATTTGAGCATCGCAGGCCAGAACAGCGTGTGGAAGTAGATGATGTCCTTGCCGATGAAATGGATTTGCTCGGTACGCGGATCGGCGAGAAAGCCGTCGAAGTCGATGCCTTTCTTCGCGCAGTAATTCTTGAAGCTGGCGAGATATCCGATCGGCGCATCCAGCCAGACGTAGAAATATTTGCCTGGCGCATCGGGAATTGGGATGCCGAAGTAGGGTTCGTCGCGGGAGATGTCCCAGTCGCCGAGCGCCTTGTCCCCTTTGCCTTCGAGCCATTCCTTGGCCTTGTTCGCGACCTGGGACTGCAGCCGGCCGGGCTCGTTCACCCATTTATTCAGGAAATCCACGCATTTCGTATCGGACAGCCGGAAGAAATAATGCTCCGATGTCTTCAGCACCGGCGCGGCGCCTGACAGCGTCGAGTGGGGATTCTTCAGGTCGGTCGGCGAATAGACCGAACTGCAGTTCTCGCAGGCGTCGCCGTACTGGTCCTTGGCGCCGCACTTGGGGCACTCGCCCTTGATGTAGCGGTCGGGAAGGAACATGCCCTTCACCGGGTCGTAGAACTGCTCGACCGGTTTGGTGTAAATGAGGCCCGCGGCCTTGAGCTTGCGGTAGATGTCCTGCGACAGCTCGGTGTTTTCGGGCGAATCGGTCGAGTGCCAGTTGTCGAAGCCGAGGTGGAAGCCGTCGAGATATTTTTTGCGTTCGCCGCCGACGCGGGTGACGAGCGCCTCCGGCGTGACGCCTTCGGCTTCCGCCTTGAGCATGATAGGCGCGCCGTGCGCGTCGTCGGCACAGACGAAATGCACGGTATGGCCCTGCATGCGCTGGAAGCGCACCCAGATGTCGGCCTGGATGTATTCCATGATATGGCCGATGTGAAACGAGCCGTTGGCGTACGGCAGGGCGGTGGTGACGAAGAGTTTGCGCTTCATTCTTGTTTAGACGGGGGAAATGCGCGCACCCGCCGTCGCAGGGGCGGCGGGCGGGTGCAACCGGAAAGCGCTTAATTGTATCGCGCAGCCCCTCGAATATCCATTAAAATGAACGCCTTTTCCCGCGCCGCTGGCGCGGTGCGCAGTGCCAAGGAGCATGGACAATGTCAGTTTCTGAATTGCAGGTTCAGATCGCCCTCAAGGAAATCACCGACCCCAACACGGAGAAGGATTTCATCGCCACCAAGTCGGCGCGCAATATCAAGGTGAGCGGCAGCGATGTGTCGCTAGACATCGAACTCGGCTATCCGGCCAAGACCCAGATCGAACTCATCCGCAAGATGGTGCAGGCGAAGCTCGGCGCCATTCCCGGCATCGGCAAGGTCGCGGTCAAGGTCGCGAGCAAGATCGTCTCGCACAGCGTGCAGCGCGGGGTCAAGCTGATACCCGAAGTGAAGAACATCATCGCCGTGGCCTCGGGCAAGGGCGGCGTGGG
>Ga0082335_1004577_pt1 | contig 20481 bp, 14 predicted proteins | sample Subgrocontami58m_FD_72375 | JGI IMG/M metagenome (GOLD analysis project Ga0082335, IMG submission 72375) | Subsurface groundwater microbial communities from S. Glens Falls, New York, USA - GMW37 contaminated, 5.8 m (SPADES assembly) (version 2) ... | reverse complement strand
GAATGCGGATCAGCTCATTTTCCGCCTCCAGCGCCTGGACAAATTCCGTTAGATTTTCGTAATTTATCGTCATGATTTGAAGGTAAGGAGGATTTCATCTGTTTCCACGGCCTGGCCCACCTGTACCATTATTTCCTCCACCACCCCGTCGCTGGGCGAAGCTATGCCGCTCTCCATTTTCATGGATTCGATGATCACCAACTCCTGCCCGTGATAGACTCTTTCGCCTTTGCCGACCATAATGTCGATTACCAAGCCTGGCATGGGACAGCGCAGTAAAGCTTCCGCAATCATTTTTTCCGTCTTGGGCATGTATTGCGCCAATTCCCACTCCAGGGGACTGTATATCTCAAAAACGCGCGTAATGCCGCAAAAAGCGCTCCACATGAAATTGCCCCGGTATTCGAGACGGAAGAGGTGAGATTCGCCATTTATATTGAGCTTGAGGCGTCTTCGGTAAAATTCGAATTCCGGAGTTACCACCTGATAGAGCTTATCATTTACCACGACGGTCCAGTCACTCGAGGCATGATCGCCATGGAGCCGCACTTTAAACATATCGTTATTTGACCTTACCATATAATGATGCCAGGGTTTTTCGGCGGGTGAGCCGCCCACGCGGGCCACCATGGGTTTCAGTGAACTGCGCACCAGGTTGGCACGGTTATGATAAACCAGGGTAGCAGCGATCATCATGGAGATGAGATGTTCCTGGCAGGGAGGGGTTTGTACCTGTCCATCGGCGCAATGCTCATCGATAAAAGCGGTCGAAAAACTTCCCGCGACGAAGGAGGGGTGATTAAGCACGGCATTGGCAAAATCCAGGTTGGTAACTACCCCTTCGATATGATAGCCGTTTAAGGCATGAACAAGGCTGCGCCGGGCTTCTTCCCTTGTTTCTCCCCAGGCGGCTACTTTTGCCAATAGAGAATCGTAATAGATGCCCACCGTGCTTCCCGCTTCGATGCCGCTGTCCACCCGGATATTGCGACCGCGCGGCGCGGTGTAGCGGGAAATTATGCCCGTGGTGGGCAGAAAACCCCGCGAAGGATCCTCGGCACAGATGCGGGCTTCCATGGCCCAGCCGTGCAAAACAACTTCTTCCTGAGATATCGGCAGGGGTTCGTCGGCGGCAATCCGGAGTTGCAGCTCTACTAAATCCAGGGCAGTAACCAGTTCCGTGATCGGATGTTCCACTTGCAGCCGTGTGTTCATCTCGATAAAGAAGACATTCCCTTCCTGATCCAGAATGAATTCTACCGTGCCTGCGTTGGTATAGCCCACTTCACGCGCCAGATCGCAGGCCATCGTACCCAGCCTCCGGCGCAGACTTTCATCAACGGCAGGCGAGGGAGTCTCTTCGATGATCTTCTGATAGCGGCGCTGTATGGAACATTCTCTTTCTCCCAGATAAATAATGCGGCCGTGATGATCGGCCAAGATCTGGATTTCTATATGCCGGGGATTGGAAATGTAGCGTTCCAAAAAAACTTTATCGTCCCCGAAGGCCTTGCGGGTTTCTTCCTGGCACGTTTTGAGGGTGGCAGTGAAAAGCTCGTGCCCGGTCACGATGCGCATCCCCCGCCCTCCGCCGCCTGCGGCCGGTTTCAGGAGCAGCGGATAACCAATCGCTTCGATGACGGACGTGATACCGGTCATATCCGTGATGGCGTCACTATGCCCGGGAACTACCGGCAAACCTGCCTTAATGGCCAATATTTTTGAGGCGATCTTGTCTCCCAGGGTGGCGATTGCGGGGGCGGAAGGGCCGATGAAAACGAGACCGGCCTGGCTGACCAGTTCGGCAAAGGCGGCGCTTTCCGATAAGAATCCGTAGCCCGGATGAATTGCCTGACAGTTGTGTTGCCGGGCCGCTGCGACGATTTTTCCCATATCGAGATAGGAGGCTGTTGCCTTGGCCGGGCCGATATTAACAGCCTCATCCGCTTCCCTGACATGCAGAGAGCGAAAATCTACGTCCGAAAATACCGCCACGGTCTTGATGCCGAGACGTTTGCACGTTTTAATGATGCGGACGGCGATTTCGCCGCGATTTGCGATGAGAACCTTTTGAAACATCATCTACCTCATAGGGGAATATTGCCGTGCTTGCGATCCGGCCGGCCCACCTTCTTGCCCTCCAGAAACTGGAGGCTCCTAATCAGGCGGTGGCGTGTGTCGCGGGGGTAAATTACATCATCGATATAGCCCCGTTGCGCTGCCACAAAGGGGTTAGTGAAGGTTTTCCGGTATTCTTCCGTTTTGGCCGCCAGGGCTGATTCCGGATCGGCAGCACTCATGATTTCCTTCCGATAGATTACCTCTGCAGCTCCCTTCGGTCCCATAACGGCGATTTCCGCAGTTGGCCAGGCATAGTTGATGTCGCAGCGGATGTGCTTGGAATTCATCACCAGATAGGCGCCTCCGTAAGCTTTGCGCACAATCACGGTAATACGCGGCACGGTTGCTTCGATAAAGGCGTACAGGAGTTTGGCCCCGTGGCGGATGATGCCCCCATGCTCCTGTTCGGGACCGGGCATAAAACCGGGAACATCGACAAGGCAAATCAGTGGAATGTTGAAGGCATCGCAAAAACGGACAAACCGTGCCGCCTTAGCCGAAGCATGGATGTCCAGTGCGCCCGCCAGCACCGCCGGCTGGTTGGCCACCAAACCGATGGCTCCACCGCCCAGGCGGCCAAAACCGCAGATAACGTTTCTGGCAAAAGAGGGCTGAATTTCCATAAATTCGCCGCCGTCGAGGACGCTGTAGATAAGCACCTTCATGTCATAGGGCTGGTTAGGGTTGGCCGGTACAAGGTAGTCTAACGCCGGATCGACGCGGTCCAGGGGATCACGGAGATCCAGGAAAGGCGGGCTTTGCTTATTGTTGGAGGGCAGGTAGTTGATGAGACGCCTGATTTCCCGCAGGCTTAAGATATCATTGGGCAGGACAAAGTGGGCGACGCCGCTTTTGGCGCTGTGCACCCCTGCGCCTCCCAGTTCTTCGAAAGAGATATCCTTATGGATGATGGTTTTCACCACATTAGGCCCCGTTACAAAGGCATGGGAGGTATTCTGCACCATAAAGGTAAAATCGGTCATGGCCGGACTGTAAACTGCACCCCCTGCGCAAGGTCCCATGATGCAGGAAATTTGGGGAACGACGCCGCTGGCCAGCACATTCCGATTGAAGATTTCGCCATAAGCCGCCAAGGCGTCAACCCCTTCCTGGATGCGCGCCCCACCGGAGTCGTTCAAACCGATGATCGGTGATCCCACCCGCACGGCATGGTCCATGACCTTGCAGATTTTTTGCGAATGGGCTTCGCCCAGCGAACCACCGACAATGGTAAAATCCTGGCTGAAGATGAATACTTCCCGCCCATCAATGGTGCCATGACCGGTGATTACGCCATCGCCGGGATACTTACGCTCATCGGCTCGGGGAAACCCCCTGCTGGTTTTTAGGATATCGAACTCTTCAAAGTAGCCCTCATCCAGGAGGAGGGCAATTCGTTCCCGGGCCGTTAATTTACCCCTGGCATGCTGCTCGGCGATGCGATCCGCACCGCCGCCCAGCAGGGCGTTGTTTCTGGCATTTTCAAGGCTGGAGAGACTATCATCCCTGAACCCATCCATTTTTTATCCTTCTCCTTTTGTGTTGCTGCTGATCCGGGCAGTAGAGGAAATATCCCAGGGGGGTTCGGTAATCTAAAAAAGATTCGGCATAATATCAATCTATTTTTTGGATTTGTTCCGGTGTGGGCGGTAGCAGCGGAATCGATCCCTTTTCGCTTTCCCTGCCCCTGGGGGATGACACCAGGTGATCTTGACCAATAACGATGCTTTCCTGACGTCCCGAGAAGAGAAATTCCCCCCTGCGCAAAAAACTGCCATTAAGGAAAAATACGGCCTCCCCGCGTGGAATTTCCCTGGTCACAGGCAAACGGACGTGGGCTTGCAGATAAACCTGGGAATCATTATCGGGACGCGCCAGGTAGTCGAAAGCGGCCGGCCAGTTTTCTTCCTGCAATATGATTTTTTTTCGCAATCCCGGAGGGAGGGTTGTTTTTACCACCTGCTGCAGGGGGAAATCTCCGGGCAAGGCCGGCGACGAAGGCACTTCCGCGTCATTGCTTTGTCCAACTGCCGCAGACGGCGGCGGCTTTTTCTTTCCTGGGGATTTGCTCTTCTTTGGATGTGTGGCGGCGGCATCAGGCTCAACGAACGGGGAGGGCGGGGCAAGGGAGGACAGTGGAGAAACGGGAGGTGGGGGTGTCATGGCCAGGCGCATGTCAACATCCTGCCATATAACGCCTGAGTTTTGCCACACTTCCGCTTCCCAGCTAAACTTGATTTTATTTTCTGGGATGACGGCATCAAGCCGATAGACGGGGCGCCAGCCGCAGCCGGATAAAGTATAACTGTAAGAAAGCAAAACTTCCGGCGGCGCCGCGGCTCCGGAAACGGTTATTGTGCCTTCCCAGAGGGCTTGAGAGGCGCTGTCGGAGGCGTTTATTTCTTCCTCAAGCTGTTTGATTCTCCTGTCTAAAGTGGTCATTTCCTGAGAGACACTTAGCTTTTGCAGAAAGGCCTTCTTCGTGTTGCGGCCGATGTTGGCGGCTATCAGCGCCGCCTCGGCAGGCGTCTTCGCCTTGGCTTTTATCTGCTGCTGCCAGAACTGCAACTGGCTTTCAATTCCCTCAAGCTCCGCTAAGAGGCCATTTTTGCTTTCTTTAAGTTGACCGGCCACGCGGCGGCGGGCCTTGAAGCCCGCTTCATCCTCTTTAGGCAACCGACGCCAGGAGATATCTTCAATTTTCACAAGGTCATTACCCAAGGGGGCGGCCTGGAAGGAAGCCGGATCGGCTTGCCCGGAAATGGTGATAAGGCAATGTTTAAGTTGTTTTCCCGCTGGCTGGAAGCGTACTTTCGTCAATTCCGTAACGCGGGCGGCTTCCCGGTACAAGGTAATTTCCTGCGGCGCGGCCCCCAGGGGCGCAGCAGCAAAAGACAGCATTAGAATACCAATGGAGAGTGATCTATGCATTATTTCGTTTCTTTTGCCTGTAAACTGAATTTAATGCGTCTGGCGATGTCTTTCACTTTGGCGATGACGGCGCCCTCATCGATGGTGAGCAGCTCTCGCTTCCGCATTACCACTTTGCCGTTTATGAGCACCGTATCCACATCGGCGCCGCCGACGGCATAAACAATATGTGAATATTCGTTATAAAGGGGGGTGAGATGGGGTTTGTTCAAATCAATGATGATGATATCAGCTTTTTTACCGGCCTCAAGCGAACCGGTTATGTCACCCAGCCCAAGAACCTGGGCGCCATCGCAGGTGGCCAGGCGGACTACCGTCCGGGCATCCATGACGGTGGGATCAAGGCTGCTTACCTTCTGGAGTTTGGCGGCGGTATCCATTTCCTGAAACATATCGAGATTGTTGTTGCTGGCACAACCATCGGTGCCAAGCCCCAAAGCGACGCCGGCTCTCATCATGGCAGTCACGGGCGCGACACCGGAGGCCAGTTTCATGTTGCTTTCCGGATTATGCACTACCCGGCAGCCGTGGTCCGCGAGCAGTTGCATATCTTCATTGTCCACGCAGACACAGTGGAAGGAGAGAAAGCGCTCCGTCAGATACCCCGTCTCTTTCAGGAAATGCAGGGCTTTTTTGCCGTATTTATGCTGCAATTGGTTGCGCTCCGCCTCATTTTCCAAAAGGTGGAGGCCATAAAGGATTTGGTACTCGTCGGCCAGTTGCTTTGCCGCGGCAAGCACATTTGGCGAACAGGTATAGAGGGAGTGCGGTGCGATGAAAAAATTTATGAGCGGGTCACTGCTCCATTTATCAAGTAGCTTGCGTGCGTAGGCCAGCGCTTCCGCCGGGGTCTGAGCATTGGGAGAAGGGAAATCAAACAATCCCTCTCCCAACAGACAGCGCATGCCGGCTTGCTTGGCCGCCTGAGCTGTTTCTTCCTCGAAGAGATACATGTCGCAGAAGGTAGTTGTGCCGGATTTAATCATCTCCGCGTTGGCCAGCAGGCTTCCCCAATATACGAGTTCCGGATCGACATTTTTTGACTCGGCGGGAAAGATGTAGTTGCCGAGCCAGTCCATCAGTTCCAGATCGTCGGCCATGCCTCGAAAACAGGACATTGCGGCGTGGGTATGGCCGTTTATCAAACCGGGCATCACCAGGCAATTATCGGCCTCGATGATTTGACGGGCGACGAATTGCCTATTGATATCGGCGGCAGATCCGGTTTTTACGATACTGTCACCGTCAACAGCCAGCGCCCCATCTTCAATGCGGAGATTGTGCCTGTCCAAGGTAAGGACGGCGCCCCCTGTGATGATCGTGTCAACTGCTCTCACGATGTTTCCTGAATTGATTTCAGTGCTTTTATGATATTTGCCCCGCCCACGAAGACCTCCTTGCCCCTGGGTCCGATGACGACACAACTGGGGGTGCTGGTGATTTTGTCTTCCTTGAGCTGGGCATCGAAACTGCGAAAGACGGGTTTTACGTCAAATGGCTTGAGCTTATAGTTTTTTTTGCCAAGGAAGGCTTCCAGTAATTCCGGCTTATGGATATCTTGTCCGGCGGCCTCAAAGAGGACATGGCGTGCCTGCATGGCCTGCGGAAAAAACCGCTGACTTTCATTCAAGATATAAAGAAAATAGCGCGCATAAAGGGATGTATATTTGTGAACAGGTGTATCGATCAAAGTGAGGCTGATGGTATTTTTTTCCAGCAAATTAATGAGTTGTAACTCCATTTCCGCCTCAGCAGCGCGACATGGTCCGCAGAAATAGTCGGTGTAAAGGCGTACCTGGATCGGTCCGGAGCCAAAAGAAGTAATGGCGTTCTCCCCGGCGAAAGCGGGGGTGGTGGAACCGTTAAAGGCAAGGAAGAAGAAGGCGAGTCCGGCGAGGGCCGATATGGCCATAAGACGTATTTTCTTACGTTCGAAGTTGATCGCGAACATGATTGCCAATATAATCCCGAAGGCTAGACAAAAGGGGCAATAAACACCAGCGGCTATCTGATAACCGATAAGGAAGGACTCGGCGCCGACCCCCAGGGAAAGTAGGGCAAGCACGGGTGTTTTCTTATTAAGGAATAAAAAAAACAGGATAAGCGACATGAAAAACATACCCGCATACTTGAGATCTATGCCCAAAATGTCACCCTTGAGGTAACGGCAGGCTGTGTCGCAGAAAGTGTAAAAACTCATAATGCCGATATTCGTGCATGCCAGAAGACCGGTAAACAGGCGTTTTTCCTTCATCAGTCTTTTTATCTCCGCAAGCATCCGCGACGTCTGGTTGTCGATCCTGCGTTTAAGGTTATCATTCATGACCTTTAAGAAGTTCCCAGGCGCGTTCTTTCGTAAAGTTGATTATGCGCCCCCCGTGAATATCCAAAATGCCTTCTTTAGTCAACAAGGAAAACATTTCCTCTATTTCGCTTGGGGTTTGAGTGGTAAGCACGGCTAATTCGGCGATGGGATTTCTTGTATTCGCAAGCGGCCATTCCTTCAAAAAATAGAGCACGATGATCAGTTTTATCCAGGCGCGTGTGACGCGTTGCAGGTCGTCGTTGGTGTGTATGATGCGGTGCGAAAACTCCTTTAACATGTAGAGGGAAACAGCTTCACTTTCCCGCAATACGTTGCGGAAGATGGGGCCGTCGATTACGGCAACCTGGCTATCCGTTCTGGCGATGGCCGAAGCGGTGCGGGGAGCGTCGATAAGGGCGGCCATTTCGCCCAGATAGGCACCTTTGCCCAGCATGGCAAGTTCCTTGGACATCTTGCCGGCCTTTTTCTCTATCCTTATTTGACCGTCGAGAATATAGAACATTTCGTTGCCCGCTTCGCCTTCCCGGAAGAGATAATCGCCAGGACAATATAAGCGGCCAAATTTACGGTATAGACGCTCTTCAGTCTGCAGTGCCTTCCTGTTGGGTGCGACAAAAGTTGCTTCCAACAGGATCAAGTCCCGTCTTTCATAAGAAGATATAAGCTCGGCGCAAAAAAGCAGCATGATTGCCATGTAAAATACCCAGATAACAAGCATCACAACCGCTTCCATGGTGCCGAAGATAACATCGTAATGACTGAAGTTAATGGTGTACCAGGCGAATACGACTCTGGCCGCTTGCAGCAATGTGGCAAATATTATAGCGCCACCCAGGACGCCGCGGGTGGATAGCCGGATCTTTGGGATAATTTTGTATAAAAGGGTTACAAAGATAATCGTCAAGAGATAGGGAAGAAGATAGCGGCTGGCGGCGGCGTAGCCCTGCGAGATGAGGACGTTGTCACTTATCAGGGCCTGCTTCTGAATAATTGCCGCTGCATAGCTTACCCCTACGCTGATGATGGCAACAAGCCAACCCAGGGGGATCATGGCGAAGGCCAGGAGTTTTGACTGAATTATGTTGCGGTGGTTTCTGGCGCGGAAGATCATATTCAATGAATTTTCCATGGCGCCGAAGATCATGGCGGAAAGCCAGATAAGGCTGATGCTGCCGATGCCGCCGATGAGACGGTTTTTTTCCTTCAAGTTTACCAGATTATTCAGCAAGTCTTCGGAAAAAAAAGGATGAATGGTCCTGATGCTGGTAGCAATCTCATCTTGAATATGGGAACTGGAGCTAAAGACGTAACCGGCCGTTAAAAGCGTCAGCAAAAGAAGCGGGATAAGAGAAAAAATGGCATAGAAGGCGATGGCGGCGGCCTGGTTTACATCGCTGTTGCGGGTATAATTGAGGCAGGCGTCCCGGATTACGGCCCAAGCCGAGGCTACGCTGAGCCGAATCTCTTGCCTCTTCGCCGGAGGAATGATTCTTTTATTTCTATTCTTCATAATGTGTTAATTGTCCCGCGTGGTTACTAACATTTAGGATTGAGCGTGTCAAGAATTGTCGGCGAAGATATTCTTTTCTATCCTTGACTTTTCCGGCCGAAAGTCTTATTCGTAACCGCAGGAGGATAGTTTTACCCTTATGGGGGCGTCACGGTTTCGACGGGGATAGTTGAAGCTGCAGCAGCGTACCGAGGTTCCTACAGGCCTCGTTAAACAGGTAGGAAAACATAATCGCAGATAATTACGATTACGCTTTAGCCGCTTAGTCGGCTAACGTTCTCCTGGGCTCGCCTGTCGGCTCAGATGGGGGCGTCATTCAGGCAGGATAACTGCTCCCTTTTGTCCGGCGGGGGAGGGGCGAAAAGATAACGGAATAGCGCCTGATCAATCCTGACTTTGGGAGTTTTCGGGGGCGAAAGCAAATCAAAGTCTACGTACGTAGAAACTTCAGTGGAATGTTTTCGGACGCGGGTTCGACTCCCGCCGCCTCCACCAATTTGTTACCTCAGTTTCGACTCTTTTTTATTTCAAGTGGGTAACTTTCCCCTTACGAGAAGGGATGCCCAACTTTTTTCCCCTCCCTTGACGGGAGGGGATTGAGGGGAGGGTGAATAAATACAGGATATGTTGTTACTTCCTCCCCCCCACCCTAACCCTCCCCCGCCAGGGGGAGGGGATATATTTACCCACTCAGTTCGAGAAGGAACCTTAGTTTCATTGCTTTAGGTCAGCGTTGGTCATTTATAGTTTGACGCATTCATTCTTATCAATTACCCGTGCAATCTCACGTTATCTGCCGTGCCCGATCAGGATGGCCGGAATGGTTCGTAAGATCAGTTTGATATCCAGCCACAAAGACCAGTGGTCAATATAGTTCATATCCATATCCATCCACTGATTGAAGGTGATGTCGTTTCTTCCGGGCTGGACCTGCCAGAGACAGGTGATGCCGGGCTTCATGGAGAGGCGCCGGCGTTGCCATAGTTCGTATTTTTCCACCTCAGCAGGGGTAGGAGGCCTGGGGCCTACAATACTCATTTCACCGCGGATCACGTTGATAAACTGGGGGAGCTCATCCAAACCGAATTTTCTTATGAATTTGCCTACATAGGGAATAATGCGGGGATCATTTCTAATTTTGAATGCCGGGCCGTCGGCCTCATTCAATTCTATCAGGGTGTATTGCTGTTCTTCAGCCCCTGTAGCCATGGAGCGAAACTTGAAGAGTGGGAATCTTCTGCCGTCCTGACCACTGCGAATCTGTTTATAAAAAACGGGACCAGGAGAAAATAATTTGATCAGGCAGGGAATAATCACGAACAGCGGAGAGGTGATGATGAGTGCGAAAATGGCCAAAACGTAATCCATAATGGATTTGATGGCCATGGCGTCCTGATTTTTCTGAATTCTGCTGATGATGAGCGCCGGTTCTGATAAAAACTGCTCAACCTTGACGGAGTGAAATGCATGGATTGTCATGAATTTCCGAATATACCAATAGGGAATGATCCGGACGGTTATGCCAAAAGTGTTGATGAATGACAGATACCACTCGGAATTCTTAATTTCATTTAACGGCATGGTGATCAAAACTTCATCGATGACCTGATTAAACAAAATATCCCGAAGATCATCCAGTGTTCCAATCACTTTGACCCCGCAGGATACGGTTTTTCCAACATCCTCATGGTTCAATTCTATACAACCAACGATTTTAATAGTACTTACCTTTTGATTTTTGACCAGTTGGATGAGTTCTTGAGCGGCGGTCCGGCTTCCCAAGATGAGAATATAGCGGTGGAAATAGCCATTGCTGTGTTTTAAAGCGATAAACCGATATAGCAGCCAGCGAGCGAGATTAAGAACGATCAGATCCATAACATAAAACAGAAAGATTAGCAGGCGGCTGATATCGGTGATTTTAAAGATATACATGCCCACCACCAAAATAACGATACTGGTGGTGACCCCTTTAAATATCTCCATTACCAGGGGGAACGTCATTTTAGTGCCGTAGTGATAGTCGGTGTTGAAAATATCCAGGGTTATGTACCAGATGATGGTGATCATCAGCAGTAAAAGGTAATGGTCGGGCGTAGTGGCAAAAGGACCTGCCAGCCAACTTTGTTTAGCGGTGTGTGCAGCAACAAACACCATTACTGTGAGGAAAACGTCAACTGCCAATTCAATTCGTTTTACCATCTATCTATCTGTCCTTACCCACCATTGGCTGGTTTTCAATGGTCCAGGCTCTTTCGATACAGGCGGTCGTGCTCGTCGCAAGCAGTATTCCAACTAAACTGACAATGAACCATTGCTATGGCTTTTTGCTTAAAAAAGTCAAGCTGATTTTCATTCATTGCTTCAATGTCGTCCATACACCTTGCGATTGCCTCTATATCTCCTATCGGAAACAGCAGCGCCGGAAGTGTTTCCGTCAGTTCCCGGTGCGGAGGGATGTCGCTTGTAGCACACATCTTTCCATATGACAACACTTCCAGAAGGGTGATCGGAAGCCCTTCCAGTTCCGATGCGGTAAAAAAAGCGAGGGTGTTGGAGAACAGCTCTTCCAGAAGAGTTCCGAACCGATAGCCGGTAAATATTATGGAAGGACTTTGCCGTGCCAATTCCAGTAAATTTTTTATATATTGTCCGGCGGCGGTGTTATCTCCCACAATAACCAGGGGGTACCGCCTTGGTTTCAGCAAATAAGCTTTTATGATATCCTCCACACGTTTTTCCGGCACTATGCGACCAACGCAGAGAAAATACTGTTGGGCTGCAAGGTTCCATTGCTTGATCATGTTTGGTTCACGTGGGGGGAGGGGGGTGATTCCATTAGGGATATAGAGCGTTTTTATCTCATGTTCAGCGCTAAAATATCTCTGTAACTCGCGGGAAACCACGATCCGATACTGGGCAAAGAAGGTGGCGCTAAGCTCTCCCAGGTAGATCAGTTTTGATGCCCACCATGGCCATTTCTTACGTTGCCAATCGAGTCCATGACAGGTAAAAAAAACCTTCATCCGGGGTCTGAAAACACGGGGTAGCCAACCAAAAAAACAGGGGCCAATCCCATGAATATGTACGATATCAGGATTTGTGTAAATAATGTGAATAACAGATAACAATGTGTGTATCAACGCGTCGGTATATTTCAGGTTCAGGGTTGGCAGGCGTTTTACTTTCAACCCTTTGTAGGTGGTGACGCCTTTGGGAACATAGTAGTTGCGGGCATAAATGGTAATGTCATATCCCTTTTCCGCCAGGCGTGCATAGAGGTTTTCACAATGATGTTCAATACCGCCCCAGGTAGCGGGGATGCCTCTTAAGCCTGTTACGGCAATTTTTATGATTGAAGGCAATAGACCACCCTAACCTCTATCACCCCATCAGTCTGTAAAGTTTCTGAGGTACGGGAAACCTGCGATCGTTCAAAATGGCCCCTATGGCAGTTATGCCAAATTTTTGAAGCTTATCCGTGGCCATTTTACAGACCTCCTGCCGGGAATATCCGTATCGACATACCAGCAACGTCATGTCAGCCAGCCTCGCTAATTCAATCATGACGGCGCTGCCGGTTATGGGTTGTCCGTCGATAATCGTCATATCGAAATTACTTCGGCAATATTCAATAAGAATTTCTGCCGGTTCACGTGTGAGCATGTTTCCGCCGATATTTTTCGCAATCTTACCGGCTCCGGAGGGCAGTAGATAGAGCCCCGGATACTCGCTTTGAACAATGAGCGATGAAAGCTTTCTGTTTTCTGAGATAAAGGAGTAAAGCCCCGGAAGATTTTGAATTTTCGGGATGGCTACATGGTTGAGATTCGTATCTACATAAATTACCCTCATGTTGTATTCTTTAGACAAATACATAGCCAGGTGAAAGGATATGAACGTACTTCCTTCACCGTGAGCGGATCCGCATATGAGCAGTGAATTGACGTTTTGTTTTGTTTCAATCATGATGTTTGCCCACATATCGGAGAGCTGATTACGCATTTTGGCAAGCACCGCAGGGTAGGACGTGGTGAGCCTACCAGGCTGGCGAGGAATGAAGCGGGAACTCACCGTTTCTGAAGGAGCCGGTGGCTTTGTTGTCGAAGGGGCAGGGATGGGTGGAGTTACTTTCTCAGGCAGAGAAGTGTTGATGGGTGGACATACCTGTTTAGGCTTAGAAGCGTTGATGGGTGGACATATCGGTTTAGGCTTAGAAGCGTTAATGGGTGGATTTACCTGTTTAGGCTTTGAAGCAGGGGGCCGCTGATTCGCTGATTGCGGCCTGCCGGTCCCATAGTACATTTCTTCAAATGACGCAGAGCTTGCTGGTTGCGGTTCGTGGTTTATCGAATCAGTCTCAATCGGAGGTTCCTGTTGCTTAGGAAGAGGAACATCTTTGTTTAGTTCGCTATGCTTCGAGTATACATCTTCCCATATGCTCATATGATGCTCCTTAGCTTGGTCAGCACGCTAAAAACAAGAGCAGATTACCATGACATCGATAAAGGTGCTATGTTTACAGCTGACCAACGCTTGTCTATCTTTTCACAACCTGGGTCTTGATCCCATTTCTCTGAAGTCGTTCCTGAAGAGACTCTGCCTCGGTTTTACCTTCATAAGCGCCTAAATACAACTGAAAATGGTTCCTGCCCTTTTGGATAGCATAGGGGAAGTAACCGGATCTTTTTAATTTATCAAACATATTGAGGATGTCGGAATCGTTTGAATAATCGCCAACCAGACAGGCAAATTCAGTTTTCTGGACAATAGCGTTGGCAAGCTTATAGTTAATCTTTATTTTCGTTGCTTCTTCTTCATTTGCATAAAAGCCGATATAGATTCGCCACAAAGAGCCCATATCGCCTAAGTCAACTCTGACCAGATAAGGGGTGAGGCCGATTTTTCTAATTTCAGCAAGCTCCTTGAAAGCCAGTTCTTCCTGCTGGTAGCTTGACGACCGGAGCGAAAACGGATAAAATGTTGCGGGCTCACTGTTTTCCGCGGTAAAGTCTGCCTTTGGGGCGGCGGAAGATTCCCTTTCGATTGGCAAAGAAGTATTCATACCTGGAAGGGATGAAACCGTTTTTTCAGGCGCCGGTTTGCCGGCAATTTCTTCGCGCAGGGCTGGAATTTCCGACCCCGTTATATTGGTTTGTGCCGGTAATTTGGGCGGCAGTGTCAGTGAGCCGGGAGAACTAACATTTAATCCTCTATCATAATTAATAAAAAACTTAGCCAAAAGGGCGCCGAAGAGTATAAGCAGGATAGCAGCCGCAGACATCCACAATATATTTACTAAAGTATGTTTTTTTATTAAAACCGCCCCTTGGGGAGGAGGAACTGCTTTTTCATACTCGTCAACATTTGCAAATGTCGGCGGGGCAGGAGGAACTACCCTTTCATACTCGTAAGCATTTACAAATGTCGGCGGGGTAGGAGGAACTACTTTTTCATACTCATCAACATTTGCGGATGTCGAAGGTTCCGATCCTTGTTTATTCGGGTCTGCGGTCATGATCTCTTCTGAACAATTAACTGCTGGTTCTTCAAGTTCGGGGGGGGGGGCATCGCCACTGTTAATTATCTCCAATTCAGTTTCCGTTAAAGTCCCATGTACCAGGTTTTCAGCGTTGTCCACAGTCGCAGGAGTGATTGTGGCCAAGTGATTAGATGCGCCAATCAGCATACAGGTATCGCAGATGTTGTTGATCAGGCGTGGAATACCCCCGCTGTATTGAAATATTTTTTGAATCGTTTCATCGGGAAAAGCAGGAATGCCGGTTGCGCCCGCTTTCAATAAACGGAAATAAATGTAATTCTTGGTATCCTCAAAACTGAACGCCGCCAGGTGATATCGTCTTTTGATGCGTTGGTTTAGTGAACTTAAGGCCGGAGATCTCATATCCTGCAAAAATGATGGGTGACCTACAAAAACCATAATAATAGGGAAAAACTCGTTATGGCTGAATGTAGATAAAAACTTCAGCTTGGTCAGTATAGTTTTATCCAGTTCATGGGCATCATCAATGACCAGATAGAAACGACGATGTTTGATATCAGCCCTGAAACGGTCATAAATCATCTCCTGAAGAATCTCTTCATCTTCAGGAATCGGAGTGATTCCCATATTTGAGGCCATGCGCCTCAATATCCCTCCAAATCCTTCGTTAGTGGTCGGGATATATTCAACCCAGGGCGTTCCTTTCTCCTTCAGCACCTTCATTAGTCTAAGACACAGCAGAGTTTTCCCCATACCGTATTCCCCGGTTAAGACCAGGAATGGTTCATGGGTATCGATGCCGAAGAGTAGATAATACCAGGCATCCTTGTGCGTATCGGAGATAAAAAAAGTGTTGGTGTTGGGATGGGTGCTGAAAGGTTCGGATTGCAAATGATAATAATCTTTATACATGGCTATTTACCATCCTCAAGGGTGACCGGGAAATCCTTGCTGGCGAAGGAGAGGGCAAGGCCGATTCCACGGATCTAGTATACAGGCCCGCAGCCAGACCCGCAAACAAAAAAGGGACAGCGTTGGTAAAAATACTTGACGAGGGCTCGACAAACAGATTATTATTCAGGTAAACACACCAGATCGCCAAGATAGCAACCCGCAGATTGTCTCCCATGATCCCTGTAGCAGGTAGTTTTCCGGCCAATTGCTTCAGTAGCTGCCGCATAATCAGGATGATCAAGGTCAGATAGGGTAGTACGCCCACAATACCAAGCTCCGCAGCCATACCCACTAAATGGCTGTGTTGAATTGTCGCTTCCGCGCCCACCTCAATACCGGTAATCGGCCCCCTATACGAACGCATCGTTGCGGGCGTGAACTGCGCCAATCCGACCCCCATCAAGGGGTCTTCTTTGATCATGAAAAAAGATCTTTTCAACAATGCCATGCGGATTTCCACTTCTTCGACTTGAGCTACGCCGCCTTCGCGTCTTTCCTTGGACAACAAACGAGGAGAGTTGACGACTCCAATAATCAGAACGACAGCAAGGGGCAGTGAAATCAGTTTCCATTTTGAGAAAGGCGTCTTGTACCACCCCAGGAAAATAAACAGCGTAATTAACATACCAAGATAGACGGAGCGGGTCAGGGTAAAAAAAACAGCCGGGAAAAAAAGCAACAGCGCCGCCTGATGAAAGACTTTGGCAAAACCCGTTTTGCTTTGCAGGAGATGCAGCCCGCTGATAAATCCGATCAGAATCCCGACCCCATTGAAAGCCGCGTTTATAAATGGCCCTCTGGCGCGGTCTATGTGTATTCCCAGTTCAAGGTTATTGATATAGCGGGGAAAAACAAACTGCCGCAGATTGGTGTGTTCGAAAAAGGCCGTAATCGATAGATATATACCAAAATAAAACAGCACATGAAGGATAAGATTCACATCCTTTTCGCTGATGATATAGTTCTTGGCAAAAACGAACACGATAAAAGGGAAAAAATAGGCGGAGATAAATACAAACCACGGGGATATAAAGGCCTGTGTAACAGGAGCAAAACCATGTTGCAGCATCGAAAAAAAGCAGACCAAGGCAAATAAAACCATGGCTAACTCGATAGTGTTGTTGATTTGGAAACGAACTTTTCCCTTCAGCAGACCTGCCGCCACCAAGAAAATTATCATCGTAAAGAGCAGCCGTTCAATGGTGAGATCAAAAAGTCCGATCTTTAAAACAAGATAAGCGGAACCAAATACCGCACTGGCAATGACCCATGCTGACAAAAGTATTGCTGGCAGACTTGGCATCTCGCCTGTTTGTCTATACCCGCCCGCTAACCACACAAGTATGGCCACCGAAGCGATTATTATAAGTGCGATCTGAATATACACGGAGGCCACCTTTGCATTACAGCATTACAAGCTTGATATTGACCCCAATACCGGAACGTTCAACTGCGTTTCTATTTCATAAATGGTCTTAAAGCGGTGATCAAAATGATCTACCGTTAAAGCCGCGGCAATTGCCAGAAGCAACCCGGAGATCAGCCCGCCTAAGGCCAGCATAATACGGTTGGGCTTATAAGGGCTAATTGGAACAGCAGGCTTATCTATCAAGGTCAGAAACTGTTTATCCTGAGTCAGGGATTGTGCCATCCTGGCCTGCTCCGTCTGAGCTTGCGTACGGGTATAAGCTTCTTTGGCGATGTTATATTGCTGCAGCAGGTTCTGATAGGTTGCCTTCTCCCGAGCTATGGTCTGAATACGATCTCGCAAACCTTGGATGATTGTTTCGAGTTGGCCGATCCTGGCTCTAATGGTTCGCGCAGTCATTTTTTGCGCGCTTACAGACCTTTTTAGCTCATTTTTCAGGGCATCCACACTAAGAACCAGCTCTTGCTCGACCTGTTTCATGGGCTCGAAATTTTCCTTAAACTGTGGTTTCATTTCGTTCAACTGAATCTGCAGTTGGGCCACTTTACTCTTAAAAACAGAAATTGTACGGCCGGGTATCTCCATTTCCGGCAAGACTGCCGGAATTCCCTTTTTGTTGATTTCTCCCTCGACAGAGCCTATAGAAGCTTGAAGACCGGCCAACTCGGTTTGAAGCGCATGGTAACTGCCCATGAACTGAGTTAACAGCGCGTTGGGGCCTACTTCTGCGTTTCCTTTATTTTCTCCCAGATTCAGTATTTCCAGGAGGGCTAATGCCTGCCTGGTTTCAAAGTCACGGACTTTGCTTTGCTTATCCTCCATATCTTTCTGAAGCTTATCAGTTTGTTCCTGAAAAAAAGTATGCGAGAAATCACTCTTGCCTTGAGATATTTCCCGGGTAACTGCCAGATAGTTATCGGTGACAGATTGCGCAACTTTAGCTGCAAATGCAGGACTGTGATCGGAAAATCCAATAATAAAAACACTGGAAGTTTCAGCAGACTCTCCGCCTGGAGGAAGAACATCCAAATTCGTTAGAAGATCATTGATCCTTGCAGTGGTTGACGACTGCCGGTTGGTGGTGCCGGGATATATTTCCTGAACAACCTTGGTCAGTACGCGGTTGGATGTAATCAGTTCCTTCTGATCTTGAAGAAAGCGGCGTACCCTGTTTCGGTAATCAGCGGAACTTTCCTGCTGCAGGGGGTCGAAACTTTGCGGAATAACCACGGAAAATTTAGCTGATGAACGGTAAACAGAAGGAAGCGTAACGGCAAAGAAAGCCGACACTATAAAAACAGTCAGAAACACCACGACCATTAACCGCGACCGATAAAACAGGATGAAAATAAATTCTCGAAATAAATTTTGCATAATAATACTAACCTACTGATTCGGTCCGAGCAGTGGGTTCAGGCTATAGCCGGCACCGACCGTAAAGGGAAGCACGGCGTAAATGCCCCTGGTGAAGATTCTCTCAAATTCATCGTTTCGCTCGTCAAGTCGGGTTTTAGGTACAAATATTATGTCTCCGGGCTTTAATTTTATATTGCTCAGTGCTACGCCTGTTTTCAAAGCTTTTTTAATATCTACCTTAAAAGAGATTGGTCTTTCCAAGCCTTCATTACGGAAAATGGCTATTTCTTCCATTTCGCCACTTTTTTTAAAGCCGCCAGCAAGCGTCAAGGCATTCAGAACGTTAGGCACGGAGGCAATGTCGTAAGCTCCTGGTCTTTCCACTTCGCCAAGAACGTAGAGTTTGGGATGATGAATTTCCAGAAGAATAAGGGTGCAATTGAGATTGCGAACCTGCTTGGCATACATTTCGTTAATCATCTTTTCCACTTGGGCTGCTGTAAAACCTTGCACCTGCATGGCGCCGATCACCGGGAAGGAAATGCGGCCATCCGGGGCAATCGGGGCGATCTTGCTTTGCCCTCTGGAGGCCGTGGTGATGGCTTTTTTCAACTCCTCGATTTTGACATTAAATGCTTCCAGTGCCACGGTAACACTCGGTTTTATAAGATATTTCTGGTATTGACGATCTACTTCCGCTGCCAGTTCCATGGGGGTTTTGGATTCTGCCGTCATATCACCAATAAGGGGCAACGTAATTTTCCCATCCGATCGAACCAGTACCGATGAACTATATTGGGGATGAAAGGGGAAATTAATGCTGACCCTGTCCTGGACTTCAATACGATAATCATCCTCGGTTTTCTCGTACTTGAGGTGGTAAACAATTTCCAGCACATCCCCCGGTCCCATCCTGTACTCGGGAACAAAGGGGACGGCAATGTTGTCAATCACCTGATAATCGGGATTTAACGCGGCCTTCTCCGGAGTAACGGTCAACTGCGTCTCTAACGCCTTCAACTGATTGACATCCGCCGCATTTCTTATGTTGGCATCGAACTCTGAAGGGTACTCTGGAGAGTGCGTGCAGGATGCTAAATATACCAGTGACGTCATGATCAGTATGACAAGATTAGAATGCTTCATAAACCGTTGCGCAACAAGCAAAGTCATTGCTTCTCCCCTCGAGTGGTCGCGAAATTGATCAAGTGCCCATATCCTTGAGCTGCGGCGAAAAAAGAATTAATCACTGTCGGTCCGCGGAAAAATGTATTCAAAGTCATAGGGTTTCTCCCCCGGCTTCTTTACCGCATTTAACCCGTTTAATATTTTTCTCTTCGTTACCGCCGTTGGATCATTCAATAACCGCTCGGTCTGGCTAATGACCTTGGTGCATATTTTGGATAAACGCGCCAGTTCGGTTATCGTAAGACCTTCGGCAATGCGCCGCTCCTTCAATCTATTCCCATTCATATCATTCCATCCATAGTGGTTAGATATTACTCATAAAGCCCCGATATTTGATTTTAGTCCGTAATAATCCCGATACCATTCTACAAATTTTTTTATTCCTTCATCAATGGGAGTGTGAGGCGAAAATCCTACATCGTCCATGAGATCTTTAATGTCTGCATAAGTGGCAATAACGTCGCCCGCTTGCATGGGCATAAGATCTATTACGGCCTCACAGCCGAGACAACCTTCTAGAATTTTGATGAATTGCAGCAGTTCAATGGGTTGGTGATTTCCTATATTGTATAATCTGAAGGGCGCATAACTTGATGCCGGATCGGGATGTTCTCCTCGCCAGCCTGGATTCGGCTGAGGAGCTCGGTCAATAATCCGCACCATGCCTTCGACGATATCATCAATGTAGGTGAAATCCCTTTTCATCTTGCCGTAATTAAAGACTTGAATCGGTGTTCCGGCAAGGATGGCTTTTGTAAACGAAAAATATGCCATATCCGGACGCCCCCAGGGACCATATACCGTGAAGAACCTGAGGCCTGTCACAGGGGTACCATACAAACTCGCATAGGAATGCGCCATGAGCTCGTTGGCTTTTTTTGAAGCTGCATAGAGCGATGTCGGATGATCAACATTATGGTGCACGGAATAAGGCATTTCTGTGTTCGCGCCATAGATTGAGCTGGAAGAGGCAAAGACCAAATGTTCGATATGGTTGTGGCGGCATCCTTCCAGAATATTCAAGAAGCCAACGATGTTGCTGGCGATATATGAATGGGGGTTTATCAACGAGTATCTGACGCCCGGCTGGGCAGCCAGATTATTGACAACGTCAAATTCCTTGCCCGCAAAAACGTCAGACATTGTTTCCCTATCGGCAATGT
>Ga0082335_1004575_pt1 | contig 20486 bp, 18 predicted proteins | sample Subgrocontami58m_FD_72375 | JGI IMG/M metagenome (GOLD analysis project Ga0082335, IMG submission 72375) | Subsurface groundwater microbial communities from S. Glens Falls, New York, USA - GMW37 contaminated, 5.8 m (SPADES assembly) (version 2) ... | reverse complement strand
TTCTGGAATCTGGACGGTATCGTCGGCCTTCACCGTGATGAAGCGATATTCGGGCTTTTTGCGGAGATGATATTGGACGGCGCGCGACCCCTGTACGGTTTCTTTAATAATTACACCTCCCCTGTCCATGCATACCTGCTGGCCGTTGTCATAAAGATTTTCGGAAATTCAATCTGGAGCTTACGGTGTTTGGGTCCGGTTTTTACCCTTATTACAATCGCGGCGATATTCGATATCGTGCGGCAATTTTCCCTTGTCCGCGCGCGATGGATAGCCTGCCTTCTGATAACCTTTCCACCGCTTGTTATGCTTTCGCGGCTCTGCGGAGAGGTGTTCGTGTTTAATCCGTTTCTCTTCTTTGGAACGGTCTGGGTATACGTCAAACTCTGCCGCAGCCAGAAGCAATACATCAGGACAACGGGCTTTATTCTTACGGGTTTGCTGATGTCGCTTGGCGTTTGGAATCATGTGATATTCCTGCCCAGCGCTGTTGCCCTTGTCGTCTGTTACGCCATATTTCTATGGCCTGGTGTTCGGAACATTCTGACTAACAGCGGATTTTGCGCACTTGGGTTTCTCATCGGCCTGATACCGCGGTTCGTCTCGACGCTGGTTTTTGGGAATGTGCTGTTTCCTAAAACGCCTGCAGTCCCTCCGGCTACGCTTAGGTCCGCGCTTTTAAATCTCCTCTATACGTTTTCGGGCGACGGGCTTTACGCCCGTTTTTCAGGCGGGAGTGTAGTCCCCTTTGCGTGGGAGATGCTGGGATTTCTCATCGTCGTCTTAGGCACATTCTGTTTTTTCAAAAGCAGCCGGATCGAGAGGAAAATATTCTGGGGAATTTTGGCCTTTCTGCTCTTTAATTTCATCGGTATCTGGCGGATTTCACCCTTCGGTTCCATAGGTTCGCGTGTGTGGTTAATCCCCGTGTGGGTGCTGCCGGTTTTGATTGGGGTGTGGGTGGCAGACCTTCGCGCCTGGAAGTGGCGTATCGTTGGCGGCGGCGTGATTTTGATAAACCTGATACTGCTCGTGGTGAATTACTACGTACCAAACAGCCTTTCACCCGGCGTCATCAGCCCGTCCGTCTATATCGGGGGTAAAAACGACAATACCTGGGATTATTACGACCATCGCCAGATCGTGAAAAAACTGCTGAAAACAGAGAGCGAGTGTATACTTATTTCAAATATCAACGTGTTCACTTTTTTTTATTTAACGCCGGAAGATCAAAGACACCGGATAAAACTGCTCTGGCCTTTAGAGTCGGTTAGCAGCGGAAGTACGCCGGAAAAAATAAAACTTTATCAACGAATCAGCTTCAAAGGACCGCTGCCGAAATCCGTCCTGTTTGTCTTTTACAATAACGACATGGACTACCTGGATACCTTCTCAAAGCAGTGGTTTTTCCCCATGACAACGGTAGATGCCAGTGTAAGCTTTCCCGGCTTTAAGATTTTTCGTTTAAAATAAACGAGGGAACGAACCCTTACATTTGTATCTTCATCAGGTACGCAATAACGGCCAACACGACACCCAGGACGATGCGATAATATCCAAACCATTTGAATCCATATTTTTTCAGAAAACCGATAAAGGCCTTTATGGCGAACATGGCGACGACGAATGCTATGGCAGTGCCGAACAACAGGATTGCAATATCGTGCGATTGGATGGTCTTGTAAGAATCCATCATCTTCTTGGCGCTGGCGCCAAGCATCGTTGGCACGGCGAGGAAAAATGAAAATTCGGCGGCGGTTCTCCGGTTAAGCCCGACAGTCATTCCCCCTATAATAGTAGCCGCTGCCCGCGATACCCCCGGAATCATCGCAATGCACTGAAAGCAGCCGATTTTAATGCTTTGTAACCACGATACGTCCTCCTCCTCTGCCTCGTCGGTATGTTTAAACCATCCATCAACAAAGGTCAGGATAATGCCTCCCACAAAGAGGGTGGCAATCACTACCCATATATTCTCCAGCAGGGCGTCAATGTAGTCGCCGAGCAATACGCCTAAAACTGCGGAAGGCAGGAATGCAAACGCCAGTTTTAGGTAGAAGCAAAACGAGGTAAAAAACTTCTTCCAGTAAAGCACCACCACCGACAAAATGGCGCCCAACTGTATGACGATTTCAAAATTCTTCGTGAGTGGATTTTCACTAATCCCCATAAACGTTGAAGCAATCACCATGTGGCCGGTGGACGAAACGGGCAAAAACTCGGTAATTCCTTCGATAATGGCAAGTATCAGCGCTTCAATATAACCCATGCGTGCGTTCCTCAAAATTTCCTATTTCCAAAAAGTAAATTTGTGCTATAGTTATTTAGTAAAAATCGGGTGAAAAAGCAAGATAAAAAACAGGAGGGAAAATCATGAAAAATTTGAAATCACATATCACGAAGGCGTTCTTTTCCGCAATTTGCGGCGCGTTTGTCCTTGTATTCGTTTTTACAACTGTCTCGCAGGCCAGAACGGCAAGGGAGATTGACGTAAGCGTAGACGTGTCTCTGGAGCGTTTTCAGACGGAGGTGAATGGCGCTGAGGAATTTCTCAAGAGCGCAAAGGGTGTGCTGGTGATGCCGGGTGTTATCAAGGGCGGGTTTGGCATTGGCGGCGAGTATGGCGAGGGCGCGCTGAGAATCGGCGGGAAGACCGTTGATTACTACAGCATCGCGTCCGCCTCGTTCGGCTTCCAATTCGGAGGCCAAAAGAAAGACGTCGTCCTCGTCTTTATGCAGGAAGACGCCCTCAGGAACTTTCAGGAAAGCTCCGGCTGGAAGGCGGGGGTTGACGGGTCTGTAGCCCTTATTAATCTTGGGGCGGCCGCGTCCCTTGACACGACGAAGATGAACGAGCCCATTATCGGATTCGTTTTCGGCCAGAAGGGACTGATGTACAACCTGACGCTTGAAGGCTCAAAGTTCTCAAGGCTCAATAAATAGAAACACGTTTATGCCCAGTAGGCATCCCATCGTTTGCTTACCTTGTCAATTATTTCTTCCGGCATGGTGAGCGGCGCGGGGTAACCGGATTTCCAGGTGGCGTCAATGCCCATCTTGCCTCTGAAAATGGGACTTATCCCCATGAGCTTTTCTTCAGTAAATACAATATCCCTCTCGGCGTCAAATCTGGTGAATATCCCCCAGATAGTTTGCTCCAGATTACGAATGTCTACATCAGGACTGACTGCCGCGATAATTTTGGGACCGATAATTTCTGGAGATTTCGTCAGGCGGGCAACTACCTCTCTCCCATGGTCAGGGACAGTAACCACTAACAACGTCTCTCCCAGCATATTCCAGGCCTTTATTCTGGCGTCAATCGTTTTCAACAGGCGCTCAAGGTCGGGGGCGTTGGATTTGCGCGCAGCGATACCATTCCCAGAATCATCTCTCGTGGCGTCAATAATCATCTTGCTTCCTAAGTTCATTTTATAACTGGTAAAGTCAAGGGTATCCAGGGGTACTTTGGGGATCATGATAAAGTCGTATGCAGGGTCGAAATTCTCGCGGATAGCCCTTAGCACCGCGTGAAAATCGCGGGGATTGACGTCTTCGGAAACGGTAATAACGCATTTGGTAAGAGAAAGCTGGCCTTCGCCCATGATAGACAGGGCTGTTTTCATTGCCTCCTTGCGGTATCGCTCCTCAACAGACACCACCAGCAGGTTGTGAAACCCTGCTTCATAATACGCCCACATATCGCAAATTTCCGGGTGAATCAGCCGGATAAGCGGCCCCAGCACTTGTTGGGTGGCATTCCCCAGGTATTTATCTTCCATAGGGGGACGCCCAACCACGGTTGCCGGGTAGATGGGATTTCTGCGGTGGGTGATGGTGTTTATATGAAAGACTGGGAATTCCGCGGCGTTGGAATAATGGCCAAAATGGTCGCCAAACGGGCCTTCGCTGCGTAACTCCGTCAGGTGAACCGTTCCCTCAAGGACAAATTCAGCGTCGGCGGGCACGAGGATAGGAATGGACTTGCCTTTCGTCATCCGCGTCCTTTTGCCGCGCAGAAAGCCGCTGAACATGACCTCATCCATGCCTTCCGGCAATGCAGCAACGGTAGCCAGCAAAAGCGCCGGGTCTGTCCCCAGCGCCACCGCAACGGGAAACGCCTTTCCCATTTTTTTTGCGCGGTGATAGTGAAAGCCGCCTCCCTTTTGAATTTGCCAGTGCATGCCGGTTGTCTGTCCATCGAAGACCTGCATGCGATACATGCCCACGTTTCGTTTCCCGGTATGCGGGTCATAGGTAAACACCTGGGGTAAGGTAATAAAACGCCCGCCATCATCCGGCCAGCAGGTGATAACAGGGAAATCATTGAGGTTTGGACTGGTCACAACGTGCTGAGATAAGGCTCTTGACGTCCTCATCGGGAGGGCGCAAAGGAGACGCCTGGTTATTCCGGCATGTTTAAAAAGCGTCTTCGGTTTTGGCGGCAATGCCTCTTCCATAAAGGTAATCAGTTCCTTGCCAAGCTGTTCGGGGTGTTTTCCCAGCGCCATCTCAATGCGTTTCTCGCTGGCAAGGACGTTCATCGCAAGGGGAAATCGTGAACCGCGGACATTTTCGAAGAGTAAGGCGGGCATGCCGGCCTGGAGCGCCCGGATGGAAATTTCAGGCGCTTCTAATTTTGGATCTACTTCGGTTTTGATCCGCACCAGTTCGCCGTTTTTTTCCAGATAGCTTACAAAATCCTGCAGTGAATATATTCTCATGAGGTGTATTAATTATGCCTTCCGTGACTTTTACCTCCCCTCTAAAAAGAGGGGTCGGGGGGGTGTTAGATGCATTTTACACACCCCTTGATCCCCTCTTTCTAGAGGGGAAACTTTGATTGAAATTTAGGAAATTAACCTATATGCGCATTTCCACCGGCGTCTGATGCGAGACCCATTCATGCGTTACGATTTCCTGTTTCAGTTTATGAAATATTTCCCTGAGTTGCGCTTCGTCAGGGATATATTGAACCTTTATCATCTCCAACGTCTTAAAACCACATTCTTTTAACGTATCCTCAACATGACCGACTGCCTGTCCTCCCCAGCCGTACGAGCCAAAGGCCAGACCAATCCTGTTTTTTGGAGACAACCCTTTTAAATAGGTTAAAAAACCTGCTACCGTGGGAAGCATATTGCTGTTTAACGTCGGAGAGCCAACGCAAATAAATCTCGCCGTCAACACATCGGCAACAATATCAGAAATATGATTATACCTGAGATTCATTACCTTTACGGGAATCCCACAGGACTCAAAAGCCTCCTGGATAACATAGGCAATCTTTTCCGTAGACTTCCACATGGTATCGTAGATTACCAGACATCGGTTGTCCACCTGATTGGAAGCCCATTTCTTGTAAGCCTCCACAATGGCGCTAATATGAGAGCGCCAAACAACTCCGTGGCTTGGGGCAATCATATCAATGGCTAAGGGTGAAACGGCATCCATGGCCTTTTGAACCTGGCCCGAATAGGGTAAAACAATATTGGCATAATATTTCTTTGCTTCATCAATAACGATATCAAGGGGGTATTCGTCGTCAAATCTTTCAGAAGAAGCGATGTGCTGCCCAAAAGCGTCATTAGAGAAAAGAATACGGTCTTCTATCAGATAACTCACCATATTGTCAGGCCAGTGTACCAGCGGGGTAAGGACAAATTTTATATTTTTCCTGCCCGTGCAGATTATTTCATCGGACTTGACGACCTTAAAGTTCCAATCCTTCCTCTTATAGTGAGCCAGCAAGCCTTTCTGTCCATGCGGGGAGGTTATAATTGTGGCGTTTTTTGCGGTTTCCATGAGCATCGGCAGGCTGCCCGAGTGGTCCATCTCCACGTGGTTGGAAATAATATAGTCAATACGGGAAGGTTCTATGAGCGAGGACACCCGCTGCATCATCCTGTCGTAAAGGTAGGGACGCACGCTATCAATGAGGGTAATTTTTTCATCAAGCACCAGAAAGGCGTTATACGTGGAGCCTCTCTGGGTTAAATAGCCATGGAAATTTCTCAAGTCCCAGTCAATTTCCCCCACCCAATAAACGCCTTCTTTGAGTTTTACCGGCTGCATACGACATCCTCCTCTAAAAACTAACACCTTATTTTTTTATATTTACCTTAACGGCTTGTCATAATTATCAAGTAATAGTAGCAAATTTTATTATGAATGGGAAGAAAATTGGTCAGAGAATACCACAAATTTACTAAAAATTCTACACGCCCGGCATGCTGCACCGAGGCATAGGGTGAGTGTGGTGCATATACGAAAATTTGCAAAGATACTGGACGAGACATCATTTTTTGCTACAATGGTAAAATTACAGAAATTCAATGGCTTTCAGCGGCCCAATTACGCCGTATTTACTATCGCGACGGCCTGTGTTTGCCGGCGTCCAGGACAAAGTCGGAAAGGCACAATTGACGTGGAAAATTTGAAAGGCAAAAATATCCTAATAACCTCGGGCCCAACGAGAGGGTACATAGACGCCGTACGATACATCAGCAACAAGTCAACCGGCAAACTGGGCGCTCTTATCGCAACTGAAGCGCTCAGGAGAAACGCCTGTGTAACCCTTGTCTATGGCGCAGGGAGTATCGTTCCGGATATGGGTGCATTAGACAAAGAGAGCGCCCGCCGCCTTACGATGGTTGAGATAGAAACAACCGACGACTTATTGAGGACAATTCAAGGGGGATTAAAGGACACATCATTCGACGCCATCATACATGCTATGGCGGTGCTGGATTATTCACCGGAAAAATGTCGTGAGGGCAAAATAGCTTCAATCGAAGACACGCTGACCATAACCTTGCAAAAAACGCCCAAGGTAATCCGGCAAATACGGACTCAGTGGCCGCACGCATTTTTAGTAGGCTTTAAATTAGAAATCGGCCTGTCAAAGGACAAGCTTGTCGAAAAGGCGTATACATCCATGACGGAAAGCGGGGCGAATTTAGTCGTGGCCAATAATCAAAATGAAATCGCAGGGGATAAGCACCGCGCATACCTCATTAATTCACGCAGAGAGATCGTATCGGTTTGTGAAACCAAGCAGGATATTTCAGAAAAATTGATGGAGATAATTGCGAAACAATTAAACCCTGTAAACGTATAAACACTCCGTTTCCTGGTGACAGCGATACGTTTGTCCGTGTCATTGTCCAGACGAATCAAGAACTTTTGTAATGTTGTGCCTGTCATATTGACACGCTATTAAATGAAATTCGAAGACGAGCACTGTCATAATGACATATTATAATTTTCACAGACGGTCTCGATATTTTTTATCCGTTATCTGCATATTTTTTATTTAATTGCTAAATAATGACTTAGCTCTGTGTGAGGAATAATACAAATCGTGTCTTAACTATTGGCTTGTCGGCATTCGATTTGCTTAAATCTTCTTTCAGTTTTTATTCGTAGACAGGAAAATAATGGAGGATACCCAGATATGTCAGCAAAAAAAATTGTATTTGATCATGATGCGCTGGAGACTATTAAGCTTGGCGTAAAGCAACTGGCCGATGCGGTAAAGATAACGCTAGGGCCGCGCGGACGCAACGTCGTTATTCAAAAGAGCTTTGGCTCGCCTACCATTACGAAGGATGGGGTGACCGTTGCGAAGGAGGTTGAGCTTGAAGACCACATGCAAAACATCGGCGCACAGATGGTGAAGGCCGTGGCATCGAAAACCAGTGATGTTGCGGGCGACGGAACCACCACCGCTACGGTGCTTGCAGAGGCTATATTTGTTGAAGGACTGAAGAACGTAACGGCCGGCGCTAACGCTATGGCGCTGAAACGCGGCATAGACAAGGCGGTTGAAGCCGTGGTAAAAAAGCTCAGAGAAATGAGCATCCCTGTTAAAGGACGGAAGGAAATCGAACAGGTAGCCACCGTTGCCTCAAATTACGATACCGAAATCGGTAAGATCATCGCCGATGCGATGGAAAAGGTCGGGAAAGACGGCGTTATAACCGTAGAAGAGGGGAAAAGCCTGCAAACTGACGCGAAGTGGATTGAGGGTTTGCAATTTGACAAGGGGTATCTGTCGCCGTATTTCATTACGAACCCGAATTCCATGCAGTGCGTGCTGGAAGACGTTTATATCTTAATTCACGAGAAAAAAATTACTACTGCAAAGGCGCTGATTCCTATCCTGGAAAAGGTTTCTCAGACAGGAAAACCGCTTCTGATCATTGCGGAAGACATAGAAGGCGAGGCGCTCACCCTGCTTGTGGTGAATAAGCTCCGCGGCGCTTTAAAATGCGCGGCCGTAAAGGCGCCTGGATTTGGCGACAAACGCAAGGCCATGCTGGATGACATTGCTGTCCTTACCGGCGGTCAGGCAGTTTTCGAAGACCTCGGCATCAATATGGATACTATCCAGCTCAAGGATTTGGGACGCGCAAAGAAGATCGAGATTGACAAGGAAAATACCATCATCATTGAAGGCGCAGGCGACAGCAAAAAGATTAAAGGACGTATTGAGCAGATCAAAAAGGAAATTTCTATAACCACCTCGGACTACGACCGTGAAAAGCTGCAGGAAAGGCTTGCCAAGATGGCAGGCGGGGTGGCGCAGGTTAACGTGGGCGCTGCTACGGAAAGCGAGATGAAAGAGAAGAAGGCGCGCGTGGAAGATGCGCTCCATGCTACCCGTGCGGCTGTCGAAGAGGGAATTCTTCCGGGCGGCGGCGTGGCCCTTTTGCGGGCGCTTCCGGTTTTGGATGCATTAAAACTTGCCGGAGATGAGGCTGTGGGTGTTGATATCATTCGAAGGTCGCTCCGGGCGCCCTTGCGGCAGATTGCGACAAACGCCGGGGTAAACGCGGCTATCGTCGTCCAGAACGTGGAAACTGCTAAAGGAAATGAAGGTTACGACGCCAGCGCGGATAAATACTGCGACATGGTTGCGGAAGGCATCATAGACCCGACCAAGGTGGTAAGAACCGCATTGCAAAATGCCGCCAGCATTTCCACCCTGCTTCTGACGACGGACGCCATTGTCGGCAAGATACCGGAAAAGAAGAAGACGCCTCCGATGCCCACAGGCGGCGGATATGGCGGGTACGGAGATATGTACTAAGGGCAATTACAAATCAAAATTGAAAACCAACAAAAACCCCGCACAATGCAAATGCGGGGTTTTTTGTTGGCAACGTTTTTTGAAACATAAACCCCTTGCGCTTAAAAACAAAAATTGGTATATATTACCTCTACTTTTACAACTGGCAGGGAGGCATACACGTCTGATATGGCGATAAATCACAACAACATTCACTATAAAACCGACGCAAAACAGCACAAGATAGAAAGTCTCTTTAAAGAGCTGTTATTTTTAAACAAAAACATACCCACCGACTCATCAAATCCATGGCAGCCGCCCACAGATGTCTATGAAACTCCGGATGAAATTGTGGTAAAGATGTCCATATCCGGGACGCGGTCCGAGGAAATTCAGGTTTCTTTTGCAGACGAAACCCTCACCATCAGCGGATTCAGGAACGACGCATCTCCCCACGAAAAGACCTGTTTTTATCAGGTAGAAATCCGGTATGGATATTTTGAGAGGTGCATCGTTATCCCGAAACCCGTTGATAAAGACAATATCCAGGCCACCTATAAGGAGGGGTTTCTTGTCGTCGTTTTGCCTAAAATATTGCAGCAACCGGCAAAGACATTTTCCATAAAGATCAATATCCAGCAATAAATCCTTGAGAAGGCGAGTCGCGGGACACAATGGGGAAAGCTTGAAGGACCAGGGGGAAAGGTGAAGCGGGTGCGCGCCAACAGCTACCGGGAAAGACAGGATTAACAGGATATACCCGGCGGGTTCAGGTCTGCGACCCGAACCCATGAGGTTATTGGGTGATAACGCACTAAATGTACGATACGGAATCACTATAAAAAAGGACTATTAAAATGAAGACAATTACTCTTGGAAAAATTTATAAAAAAATTATTGAATTACAGCACGAAGTATCACAAATCAAAAAAAATCTTTTGGAAGATCCCGACTTGCGGCATGATTTTATCTTGCGGATAAAGGATATTGACTCCCAGAAATCAATTCTGGTTGATGATTTTGCTAAAAGATATGGGCTGAAATAATGTATCAGCTTGCTATCAAAGACGGTCTTGATAAAAAGTTTAAAAAACTACAACAAAAAAATAAAGACCTACTGCTACTCGTTTACAGAAAGGTACAAGACATACTTATTACCCCCCATCGTTTTAAGCCCTTGAAAAAACCCTTGCAGAACAGGCGCAGGGTTCATGTTGGTGGGTCTTTTGTGCTTGTTTATGAAGTTAACGAACAAGAAAAATTGGTAACACGGCTTGATTTTGACCATCATGACAACATTTATGAAGTATAAAGGGTAGGTTAAACGCAGCGAACCCGTCATTGAAACTAATAACCATTGGAACGATGTGAGATTATATGACAGAACACGAAGATAAAAATCCTCCGGAATCTAAAGGATTAACAAGCCTGGACGCCAATATAGGAGAGACAAGCCGGGCTGATAAGATAAAAATACCGGGCGAAATGCCCGTCCTTCCCGTTCGGGATACCGTGGTCTTTCCCAGCATGGTGGCTGCGCTGACTGTTTTTACGGAAAGAGACCTCAAACTCCTGAATCACGTCCTTGCCGGAAACCGGTTCCTGGCGCTTGTCACGCAAAAAGATAAAGAGGCCAAGGTTGCGAAGGAATCCGATTTATACCAGTACGCGACGGCGGCTGTTGTGCTCCAGATGCTCCGTATGCCCGACAACTCGGCAAAGATGCTGGTGCAGGGTATTAAAAGGATCAGGATTGATGAGTACACACAGACAGAGCCTTATTTTAAGGCAAAGACGACCGTGCTCGAAGACACCATTCAGAACGACGTGGAGACAGAGGCGCTCGCGCGAAATGCGGCTGACCAGTTTATCCGTATGATATCACTCGCGCCATCCCTGCCTGAAGAGCTAAAAATAGCGATTGTTAATATGGATAGCCCAAGCCGCCTGGCCGATATGATCGCCTCCCACCTGAACGTCAGTATTCCCGAAAAGCAACAGGTGCTCGAAGCCATTGACGTAAAAGTCCGCTTACAGAAGGTTACTGCCCTGATCAACAGCGAAATGGAAGTGCTGGAAATGGCCACGAAGATACAATCCCAGGTAAAAAACGAGATGGAAAAGGGACAAAAAGAATATTACCTGAGACAGCAGCTCAAGGCAATTCAGGAAGAGTTGGGCGAGGGAGACGAGCGAACCATAGAGGTTAAGGAATTGACCAAGAAGATCGAAGACGCCAAAATGCCGCCGGAAGCAAAGAAAGAGGCCGAGCGTGAATTAAGCCGGCTTTTAAAAATGCCTACCGCCTCCGCGGAGTATACGGTTTCCCGGACATATCTCGACCTGATGGTCGCCCTTCCCTGGTCAGTGAGCACGAAAGACAACCTGGATATACAGGCCGCCCGCAAGGTGCTGGACGAAGACCATTACGACCTGGAAAAGGTCAAAGAGAGAATCCTGGAATATCTTGCCGTGCGAAAGCTGAAACAGGACATGAAGGGACCTATCCTGTGTTTTGTCGGTCCACCGGGTACGGGGAAGACGTCCATTGGCATGTCCATCGCGCGCGCTATTGGAAGAAAGTTTATCCGCATGTCGCTTGGCGGCGTTCGGGATGAGGCGGAAATCAGGGGGCACCGTCGCACGTACATTGGCGCATTGCCCGGACGTATTATCCAGGGATTGCGTAAAGTTGGCTCCAATAACCCCGTGTTCATGCTGGATGAGATTGATAAACTGGGCGCTGATTTCCGGGGCGATCCTTCGGCGGCGTTGCTGGAGGTCTTGGATCCGGAGCAAAACCATGCGTTTTCAGACCATTACCTGGACGTTCCCTTTGATCTCACGAATGTGATGTTTATTACGACCGCAAATATCCTGGATCCCATTCCCCCGGCGCTGAAAGACCGGATGGAAGTGTTGGAACTTCCCGGATACACGGCGGAAGAAAAGGTGTTCATTGCAAGGCAGTTTACCATACCGAAACAATTGAAGGAACACGGACTCACAAAGGAACAAATTACCATTGAAGACGGCGCCATCAAGGCGGTTATCAGTGATTATACCCGTGAGGCGGGCATCCGTAATCTGGAGCGGGAAATTGCCCACATCTGCCGAAAGGCAGCCAAGGAAATCGCCTCCGGAGAAAAGAAGACGATAACCGTAGCCGCAGACCAGTTGCACAATTTATTGGGGCCTATCAAGTTCTTCTCAGAGGCTGCGGAACGCACCTCTGAAGCCGGCGTAGCCACGGGTCTGGCCTGGACACAGGCCGGCGGGGACATCCTCTTTATCGAGGCCACCTCCATGCCGGGCACGGGAAGACTCCTGTTGACAGGTCAGTTGGGCGATGTTATGAAGGAGTCGGCGCAGGCGGCCATGAGCTATATCCGGGCTAAATCGGCAAAACTGGGTATTACCTTCAAGGATTTTAACAAATATGATTTTCACATCCACATCCCCGCCGGGGCTATCCCAAAAGACGGCCCATCTGCCGGAGTAACCATGGCTATGGCGCTGATATCGCTGTTGAGGGAAATCCCCATTCTTTCGCATGTGGCAATGACAGGCGAGATCACCTTACGCGGACGCATCCTGCCGGTAGGCGGCATCAAAGAGAAGGTGCTTGCGGCCAAACGGGCGGGAATTACCACGGTTGTATTACCGAAACGAAATGAAAAAGATTTAGTCGAGGTGCCGGAAAACGCCAAGAAGGAGATGAAATTCGTATTTGTGGAAAAGGTTGACGAGATGCTGCCGGTGGTATTTGGGGTAAAAGAGCCTGCGAAGAAAAAAAAGAGGATTTTCGGCAAGACATAGTTCCTGCGAAATATGCAAATTTATCGCCTACATCGGCGGGTTCAGGTCTGTAGCCTGAACCCATGAGTGGAGTAGGGTGGATTAAGGCGTCGTTTTTTACGCTTAATCCACCTTCTTTTTTCATACGACCAGATGGGTGGATTCGCTTCGCTTAATCCACCCTACTCAACGCAACTTTTTGTGTGTTTCGTTGGTAACATAACATGCCGTTGACAAGGGCGGCTTATTTCATTTGGAATCAGATTTGGGAGACACAACGGTGTTAAAAGTAGGAATCATCGGCGCTACGGCTTATACAAGCCTCGAACTTATAAAAATACTCCTTCGTCATCCGAAGGTGCAAATTACCTATCTCGGCGTTCGCAGAACAGACCGGCCAAAGATATCGGATATATTCCCATCCCTAAAGGGACTGCTTGACCTTCCCTGCGAAACGATTGAACAGCAAGAAGCGCCGGGAAATATAGACCTCGCCTTTATTACCCTGCCGCCAACAATATCCATGCAATATGTGCCGCTTTTTACCGGCAAGGGTATCAAGGTCATAGATTTTAGCGCCGATTACCGTTTCCGCGACAAATCACTGTATGAGAAATGGTACAAGGCGCAGCATACAGACAGCAGGGGCTTAGAAACAGCCGTGTACGGCCTTCCGGAGCTTTTCCGGAACGAAATCAAAAAGGCCAGTCTGGTGGGGAATCCCGGTTGTTATACCACGGCAACGATACTGGCATTGGCACCCCTGCTTGCCAAAGGGCTCGTTGTTCCCGAAGACATTATTGTTGACGCCAAATCCGGTGTTTCCGGTCGGGGACGTGAACCCAGGGAAGACACACACTACTGCGAGTGCAACGAGAATATTGAGGCGTATAGCGTTGGAGGTCATCGCCACAGCCCGGAGATCGAACACATACTTTCCCTGAAGACGCATCAAAAGGTGTCCATACAATTTGTCCCGCACCTCATTCCTATGAATCGGGGCATCCTGTGCACCATTTATGCAAAACCGAAAACCGTCGGGGCGAACGGACGTTCGTCCCTGTGCGACGATGAGGTGCGCAATCTCTACAAAGAATTTTACGTCAAAGAACCCTTTGTTCGCTTGAAAGAAGGGAACGAAATGCCCAAGACGAAGGACGTCATTTACACGAACTTTTGCGACATCGCTACAAAGGTCACCGAAAACCGCATCATTATCCTTTCCGCCATTGACAATCTCATCAAGGGCGCGTCAGGCCAGGCCGTCCAGAACATGAACGTCATGTGCGGATTCGATGAAAAGATGGGCAATTAGCAATTTGGTGTCAATGTCGCACAATAAACGCAAGGCTAAAGCCTCGCCCTACATTTAAAGAGCCGAATTGTTACTGAAATATGAGTAAAAACGCGCCTTTTCCCTTTAAATACCATGGTTGGGCAGGTCTTGGATTAATCTGTCTTGTGGAGTGCTGCCTGATCGTACAAGGCCGTGTTTCCTTTGCACATAAGATCAGCATTTGGGCAACGCCGTTGTGCTGGCTGGGCTACGTAATGCTGCTGGATGCGGTCATTTTCAGGCTCAAAGGAAATTCCCTCCTCTGCAACAGACGGCGGGAGTTTTATATCCAGATGCCCCTCTCAATCGCCTACTGGCTCTTGTTTGAATTTTACAACCTCCACTTGGTGAACTGGGAATACCAAGGCCTGCCGGAAAACAAGATTGAACTCTGCACCGGCATGGGTCTTGCCTTTGCCATGATCATGCCCGGCATGTTCCAGACCGCCGAACTCATCGGGACGCTCCGCCTCTTTGACCGCTTCCGGATTGAAAAACTGAGGGTCTCAAACAGGGTTATTTACGGCAGCATTGTGCTGGGATTCTTTTTCATTATGGCGCCATTGCTAATCAGCCGGGAGCACGCACGCTACCTCTTTGGTCTTGTCTGGACGGGTTATGTAATGATCTTCGAGCCTATTGTCTATTCCAGCAAAGGAGAGTCGTTGCTGCGGGATTTGGAGGAAGGCCGGCTTTCGCGTATTTTAAGCCTGTTTACCGCCGGTTACCTCTGCGGCTTCCTGTGGGAGTTCTGGAATTACTGGGCTGCGTCAAAATGGGTGTATACGGCGCCTTTCATGAAGGACGTAAAAATCTTTGAGATGCCCGTGGCGGGGTTTCTGGGATTTGGGCCATTTGCGTGGGAATACTTCTGTTTCTATAATTTCTGCAGGCTGATGAAGCGAAACCCTGTTTCGAAAGAGCCAGAAGAGTAACGCGCATGGTTTATCCGACGCCAAATGCCAAATTATTGGTAGAGTAGAAAACAAGAGACTTGACTAAAGAAAATGCCCTCCATTTATGGTAAAAGTACTACAGGTAGAAAATAGACCATAAAGAAAAGGAGGGCAAAATGAGTGTTATCGTATGCAACGATGGTATCACAATAGAATTTAATTGTCAATTTAGAGTTGAATTGACGGAGAGCAGTTTAGATGCGATCCTAAAGGCATTTTGCAAGTTACTGCCGGAGCTATTGAGGGATTTTATTCAGAAGGTACTTGTAGGATATGGAGAATACGGGATGGGGCTTTTCAGGAAGCCGTTTCGTTGTGAAGGATGTGGAAATGATAAGGAGTTTATGTGGAAGACTCGCCATGGAAAGGAGACGAAGATACTGACGGTATTTCAGTGGGTAAGATTGCAGCAGTTGCAGGTGCAGTGCAAGAGATGTGGTCATAAGATGTACATAACCCGTAAGCTTCTTGGGGTGGAGCCGATGAAGCGAATACCAGCAGAGACGTACCGGAGGCTTGGGTTGGTAGGGTCGTTAACGACATATCGTGTAGCGAAGAAGATCGTGGCCATGTTTGGCTGGACAGTGGACAAGATGACGATATGGAAATCAGTGCAAAAGACGGCATCGGAAATAGACTTCAAAGTGGACGACAAAGAACTTCCCCTGGGAGAAGCAGACGGGACAGGGATAGGGATTAAAGGGATAGCAAAGCGAGGCAAGGAACTCAAGGTATTTGTGCAATATAGGAGAGGTGGAGGAGTGAGGGTCGCAGGGCTCGACATAGGGAATTACAATGGCACATGGGATAAGCTTTTTCGTAAGAGTATTGAGGTATTCAAGAGATTTTCGCAATTTCTTTTGATAACAGATGGCGACACGTCTATTTTGGATAGTGTGAAAGACAAGGTCAATATCCTTATCCAGCGATGTTTGTGGCATATTCCGTATCAGGCAAGGCATGTTTTGTGGCAGGACGGGGTCAAGCGCAAGGGGAAAGAATGGCTGCATGTAATATCGGAACTTATGGAAATATGTGCGATCCGGCCATTAGTTGATTGTCAGAAGACAATCGAGAAGATGATTGAATCCAAGAGGAAACGATTGGAAGAGGTGGTAAAGTATTGTTTGTCTAAAGGATATACTCATACCGTTTCATACCTTGAGAACGCTAAGCCTGACATGTTTACGGCGATAGAAAATAGGCTCAATGGCAAGACTACAAGTAAAGTAGAACGAGTTATGCGTACGGTTAATATGCGGGTAAACGTAAGCAAATGGAGTGTTGCTGGAGCACTGAATGTTACCAAAATTCGACTTGCCTATTACTACAACGGTTTTGATGTATGACCTATATGAAATGGAGGGCTTTTCTCAGGTCTCCACTTGACAACGCTACCAAATTATTACCATCTTTTTGGTTGCGGCGTCTTGAGATTTATTATAAAATTACTTTCGTTATTTATCTTAAAAACTCAGGGAGTATCTGCACATGTTGAAAAAGAAATTCATCAAGGACAAATGTGTGACGTGTAAACAGTGTATGATGGAGTGCGCCGTGAGACACTCCGTATCGGGAAATTTGTATGAGGCATTCACGGAAACGCCCAAATCCAGGTATCGCTTACAGGTTTCCATACGAAAAGACAAACCCCACATGACCGTGTGCCAGAATTGCGCAAAACCCAAGTGCCGGGAATCGTGTGAGTACGGGGCTATCACAAAATACGAGGACGGGAACGTCGTCATTGACACGAAAAAATGTGTCGGGTGCTGGGCATGCGTAACGGCGTGTCCGTTTGGCGCTATCACAAAAGACGCCGAACTCAATTTCGCCTTCAATTGCGATGATTGCAGGGGATTTGATACGATGGCCTGCGTGGAGGCGTGCAAGACAGAGGCGCTGGTATATTCAGAGAAACACGCGGTTAAAGTGTAAAACACTCAATGATTGCTGCAATACATCAGCCGCAGTATCTGCCGTGGATCGGGTATTTTGACAAGCTCGACCGCGCCGATGTATTTGTGCTCCTGGACAACGTCCAGTACAAGAAAAACGAGTGGCAGAACCGCAACCGCATCAGAACGTCGCAGGGCTGGCAGTGGGTAACCGTTCCAGTTCTGTATAAATATCCGGAAAAAATCAGCGACGTAAAAATAAATAATACGGTGGAGTGGCGGAGAAAACACCTGAACGCGCTGATATGCAATTACTCAAAAGCCCCGTTTTTCAAAGAATACCGGTGTTTTTTTGAAGAGACGTTCTCCTGCGAGTGGGAACATCTGGTGGACATCAATGTGCATATCATCCGGTATTTAAACAAGGCGCTGGGGATCAACAAGGAAATCGTGCTGGCGTCCAGCCTTGTGTTGCGCGAAGAGCCGACGGAACGGCTGGTTGACATTTGCAGGTATGTGAAGGCCGATACCTACCTGTCAGGGAGAGACGGCGCAAAATATATGAACCTTGATACCTTTAGCCGGGCAAACATCCGGGTCACCTTCCAGGATTTTCATCACCCCATATACTCACAACTCCACGAGCCATTTGAGCCGTTTATGTCCATTGTTGACCTTCTCTTCAATCAGGGTCGCCGGTGCCTGGAAATCATAAGGAGTCTGAACAGACCATGAACGTATTGGCGATTGGCGCACACCCCGACGACATCGAATTCGGCTGCGGCGGTTCTCTCATTCAGTACAGCAGAAAGGGACACGCCGTATTTTTGCTTATTGTAACGGAGGGCGAATCCGGGGGAACAGGGGGCGTTCGAAGGGCAGAGCAACTGAACGCCTCAAAGATACTTCAGGCAAAGGATGTGTTTTTTAGCGGCTACTGCGATACCCAGATTCCCGTGGATAAAATCCTGATTAGCAGGATAGAGGACACGTTGCGGAAGGTCAAGCCCGAACTGATATTTGTAAACTACCTGGATGATACCCACCAGGACCACAGAAATCTTGCCTTGGCTACGGTATCGGCGACGCGATACGTCCAGAATGTGCTTTTTTACGAAGGTCCCACCACGCAAAATTTTACTCCAAACGTGTTTGTTGATATTGGCAGCGTGCTCAATGAAAAACTCTCGGCGCTGAACGCCCACACGTCTCAGGTGCTCAAGACAAACATCGAGGGACTCTCCATCCTGGAGATAGCGAAGGCTGCCGCAACTTTCCGCGGTATTCAGGGCAGGGTTAACTATGCCGAAGGTTTCGTATCGGAGCGTCTCTTCCTTACCATCTAGCAAGGCGATGCCTCAGACCAATAAAAACGGTGAAGATTTATGTTCCGGAATTTCAATGTTTTGTGATTCCCCTCTAAAAAGAGGGGATAAAGGGGTGTGTAAATTTTTCCGTAACACACCCCCAGCCCCTCTTTTTAGAGGGGAGCTTAAAAGTCGTTGCCAAAGGTAGCCATCGGGTGGGTTCCGGTTTGCAACCTGAACCGTGTCGTTTGAACAAGCGATACCCAGTTGAACAGTCACAACGCCCAGAAATACATAAACCTCCAGGTTCAAGTTGCAAACTTGAACCCGCAAAGGGCAACAGTAGGGCGACCCTTTAGGGTTGCCATCCATAGCCCGTGTTCGGACAGTTGCAAGGCTAAAGCCTTGCCCTACGTATTAAACAGATAATAGTGGTCGAAGGCCTAACTTATGATACCGCATTCAAGACCCACTCTTGACGAACGTGATTTCCTGGCGGTTTCGGACGTCCTCCGCTCCGGAAATATTGCGCAGGGAAGCGTCGTGGAAAGATTTGAGCAGGCGCTCGCCGGTTATATTGGCGTGAAGGGCGGTGTTGCAACCTCTTCCGGCACTGCGGCTATTCACCTTGCGCTGCTGGCCCTGGGCGTCACCGGGAACGATACCGTTGCCCTGCCCAGTTACGTGTGCACGGCGGTTCTGAACGCCGTCAATCACGTCGGCGCAACGCCTCTCCTGATTGACATCCACCCCGATACGTTCAATATGGATAGCGAAGATTTAAAAAGGAAAGTAACGTCCCGCGTCAAGGCCGTGATCGTTCCCCATGCGTTTGGCCTTGCGGCAAATTTAGATGAAATTACCGTCCTGGGCATCCCAGTCATTGAAGACTGCGCCCAGTCTCCCGGCGCCACATACAAGAACCGGCGGACAGGGTCGTTCGGCAGCATATCAATATTTTCTTTTTATGCAACCAAGATGATTACCACCGGCGAGGGCGGCATGGTCGTATCAAACTCAGAAGAATTTTTGGGGAAGACGAGGGACTTGCGTGATTACGATAACAGGAAAACCTACACAGTGCGATATAATTACAAAATGACTGACTTTCAGGCATCCATGGGGCTCTCACAGCTTAAAAGGCTGGAAGGGTTTATTGCCGCACGCAGAAGTATCGCCCAGAAATATGATAATGAGTTCGGGAACCTGTGCGCCCTGCCTTCCCGCCGTGACAATGACAGCAGGCACATATATTATCGCTACGTCGTCAAACTGCGTCGCGGCGCAGAAAGCTTCTTGAAATTATCGAAAGAGAAAGGTGTAAACTGTGAAAGGCCGGTGTTTAAACCGCTTCACCGGTATCTGGGTTTGTCAGGCTTTACGCATACGGATAGCGCATGGGAAGATGCCGTATCCATCCCAATCTATCCAACGCTTACGGAAAAAGAGGCACAGGAAATTATAGACCTTGTTAAAAGCGCGCCGGGAAATTTCTGAACAGCGCATTACTACCACAGAAGATTTCTGAAATTACCTTATCTCCGTCTGGAAAATTTATGGAAGCCAAACAAACAGTTCGTATTTACTCGTTCATTGTTTTCCCCCTCCTTGTCTTTCTCCTCATTCCCGGGGTGCAAACAGGCTTTGAAACCAATCACCTTCTCTGGCTTTACATACTCTTGTTTTCATACATCATTGCAAACGTTGCCACGCCTGTCGTAAGGAATATCGCCGCGCGTTTTAACGTAGTTGACAAGCCGGGCGGACGTAAGATACATTCCAACGCCACCCCGCTTATGGGGGGAACCGCCGTTTACATGGCCTTTGCCATTTCCATTATCCATAATGACGTGTATTCACTGGAATTAAAGGGGATCGCAATCGGGGCGACGATGGTGTTTGTTATGGGGCTTATTGACGACGTAAAATCACTCCCGGCGACTTTAAAGCTCTTTGTGCAAATCATCGCAACGGGCATTATGATCCGATGCGGGGTTGTCGCGGATTTCCTGCCGAACACGTGGTGGGGACAGTTGTCTGAAATTGTCATCACCATGCTCTGGGTGGTGGGCATTACCAACTCCCTCAATTTTTTTGACGGCATGGATGGGCTTGCAA
>Ga0082335_1004574_pt1 | contig 20496 bp, 18 predicted proteins | sample Subgrocontami58m_FD_72375 | JGI IMG/M metagenome (GOLD analysis project Ga0082335, IMG submission 72375) | Subsurface groundwater microbial communities from S. Glens Falls, New York, USA - GMW37 contaminated, 5.8 m (SPADES assembly) (version 2) ... | reverse complement strand
CAGGCCAGTTCATCGATCTGGCTCAGTTAGAGGCTGGCCTGAGCTTTATCTCCCCGACTCTGTTAGACTACAAACTCAACAATCATGAAATGAACCGCCGCGGGAATGCCTCGGATAGGGCCGCTCCCCATAATGCCTACCGCTGCAAGGGGGATGACCGCTGGTGTGCCATTGCTATCTACACCGAAGAGGAGTGGCGTTCCCTTTGCCAGGCTATGGGCAATCCAGCCTGGGCTGAAGACCTTCATTTTGCTACCCTGGCCGATAGGAAGGCCCATGAGGTTGAGTTGGACAATCTGGTCGGGGCATGGACGATCAACCATGTCGCCGAAGAACTCATGTTGTATCTGCAAAAGCATAAGATAGCCGCAGGTGTCGTGCAAAGCAATGGTGATTATATGGACAACGACCCGCAAATGAAACACCGTGGCTATTTTGAGCTTCTTAACCACCCCGACCTCGGTGATTGCTATCATCAGGCATGGCCGGCGCGGCTATCCAGGACTCCACACCATCTTAGCCCTGCGCCCCTGTTGGGCGAGCATACGGAATATGTCTGCTCCCAGCTTCTCGGTATCCCCGATGAAGAGTTCGCCGAATACCTGGGATCAGGAGTGCTGGAGTAGGGGTAGTAGGCTTTAACCCTGGCTATGGTCAGACCCCCAGCTTTACCAGAACAGTGTCTGTGCTGCTCTATCAACAGCGGTTGTCTGTGCTGACTGATGGAGTGGCCTTTAGCGTACTATTCAGCCAGACTGAATGGCGGATAACGGTCTGTAATAAGCAAAAAGGCATATGCCTGAACTCTGAGAGACCAGCGCGACACACCAACTACAAAATTGAAGAGGGACATGGGGTAGCGGCCTTTAATAATGATAGCAAACCAGGCGAGTAACACACAAAAGACCGATGCGATAAACAGGAACACCAGAATAAACAGATGCGGGACTGATAGCAGCCACTTGATTAACGGGTACCACCTGTTCAAGTCAACCTTAGCGTCGGGATACTGCATAGTAAGATGAACTGACTGCTCCTCATCGGTCGATGGATATTCATCTCTCAATAGAGCCATGTAAGCCCCAACACGCGTGCCAAATCTCATCAGAGCCAGATTCCAGTCGAACCACCATTTAGGATATTTCTGCCTGAAAAGGAGCATTAACACAATAGGAAGAAAAATTCCGGCCCCTGCGCCAGGTAATGTAAAGTCACCCTCTCCGCGTGGCTTGGAAAAGCCTTCGAGCAAGACCAAAATTAGGACTACTGGAAGCATGGCGAGAAGACGAAAGACTGTACTGAGTCTATCCATCTTTCTGTCAGGGTAATCAACTGAAAAGGTGAGTGGATAAGCCCCGGTTTGTTCAGCCATACTTGTTCTCCTTTCTATCCATGACCAACTGTCGCAATAATAGTCCTGCCAAAAACAGAAGTCAACTACTTGTACTCATTATGTCGATGTTCTGTGATTGTGTCACTATTTAATTGTTAAGGGAAAATGTCACCTTATTGATGAGATAGTGATCTTGCACACTGGCACTTTTCATAGGATCTACTTTCCCTTTCTTTGTTCCGGTGCTTTCTGAATAGGAGAGTCCAGAGAGGGCGAAATCCTCTTTGGTAGGGGTTTCAGGGGGAGATGGTAATTTGTATGGCAGAGTTGTTTATACCATCCGTGGCTCAAGTCCTGCAAAGAAAGTTTATCAAGGGGAGGACAAAATCGCCTAACAATTAAGGTGACATTTTCGCTCAGCAGCAGTACTCCTCATTACAGTTAGCATGATTTATTGTGCAAGGCCGGGTGCATTACCCTCCGGGGCTGACTACCAAATGTCACCGTAGCCTCGTACGCCGGGCAATAGCAATACCAGAATAAAATAGTATAATGTTAAAGATAAAGAAAGAGGATGCCGCTTTGCGCATTTTAATGATAGGCGATATAATCGGCAAGCCGGGCCGCCGGGCAGTCAGGTCGTTGCTCCCATCTTTGAGAAAGAAATACGAACTGGATTTAGTCGTAGCCAATGGCGAGAATGCAGCGGGGGGCATGGGACTTACCTCGGCATCGGCGCAGGAGTTGCTCTCCGCCGGAGTGGATGTTTTAACCACGGGCAATCACATATGGGACCAGAAGGAGATAATACCCCATCTAAATGGCCCGCTGCCCATTATACGCCCTTTGAATTACCCTCCCGGAGTGCCCGGCAGGGGGTATTTGATATACAAAGGAGTCCTGATTGTTAACCTGATGGGTCGCACCTTTATGAACAGTCTGGACTGCCCCTTTCGCGGCATGGATGCACTGCTAGCCTCTCTTCCTAACCGGCCTCCAGTATTGGTTGTGGACTTCCACGCGGAGGCCACATCGGAGAAAGGCGCTATGGGCTATCACCTGGATGGCAGGGCCAGCGCTGTGCTGGGGACTCATACGCATGTGGGCACGATTGACACAAAAATATTGCCCGGAGGCACTGCCTATGTTACCGATGTGGGCATGACCGGTCCGGTTAACTCGGTTATCGGGGATGATGTTACATCTGTGTTGGACAGGTTCCTCACCCGGCTGCCGCACCGTTTGGGGGTTGGTAAGGGCGATGTTATTTTCAATGGGGTGGTGATAGACGTGGATGATAATACCGGCCGGGCTAATAATATTTCAAGAATCAGCGAATATGTAGAGGTAAGAGGGGATGAAGGCAGACCTGCACCTGCATAGCACAGCTTCGGATGGCAAACTCTCACCGGAGGAACTGGTGCAACACGCCGCCGAACAGGGTCTTACGTTGATGGCGTTAACCGACCATGATTCCGTTGAAGGGGTGCCGGCGGCGCTGGCTACTGCCCAAAAATATCCCTCTCTGCAGGTTATTCCCGGAGTAGAGATTGGCACCGACGTGCCCCACGGCGAGGTGCACATTGTGGGCTACTTTGTGGACTATAAGTCTGAACTGCTACTATCGCGGCTGGAGAAATTGCGCACCGGCCGGCTGGACCGGGCGCGCAGGATGATCGCCAGGCTGCGGGATTTGGGTATTCATATCGAATGGGCAAGGGTGCAGGAACTGGCTGGAGAAGGCTCTGTAGGCCGACCTCATATAGCGCAGGCCATGCAGGAAAAGGGATATATATCCAGTTTTAAGGAAGCGTTCGAAAAATATATCGGTCGGAACGGGCCAGCCTATGCAGAGAGAGAAAAGCTAACGCCAGTAGAGGCAGTGGAGTTTATAGTCACAGTTGGAGGGCTGGCGGTGCTGGCCCATCCCGCAGACATCGAGTCCAAAGAAAAACTACTGCCCGAGTTAATGAAGGCCGGGCTGGTGGGTATGGAAGTCTATTATGGCAATTATTCTACTGAAGTTATGCACACCCTGCTGGCATTAGCCCGGAAACACGGCCTTATCCCCTGCGGCGGTAGCGACTATCATGGTCTGGATGAATTGAACGAGACGCCGGTTGGCTTCTGGGATATCCCGGAAGAATCGGTGAAACGCCTTTTAGCTCTGGCCGGAAAGGGACAATGACTCAACAGCCTGTTGAACAAAGGCCGTCTCAGGGCAACTCCTCTAAAACTCTAGTATATTGTGCAGCCCATCCCCAGGTGGAGACCCCTCTGCGATGCGGCAAGTGCAATAAACCTATCTGCCCTAAATGCATGGTGCAAACCCCGGTGGGTGCCCGTTGTGCAGAGTGCGCCCAGCTACGCCGGTCGCCCATTTACGAAGTAAGCCCGGCCCAATACCTGGTGGCTATGGGCGTGGCATGGGGTTTGGGGGCAATGCTGGGATTTGTATGGGCGTTTCTCCGTTTCTTGCCGTTCTTCTTTTACCTCAATTTCATGGTGTCACTGGGCATAGGCTATGCCATAGGAGAACTAACCGGGCGGGCGATTAATCGCAAAAGAGGGTTAGGGTTACAGTTTGTTGCCGCAGCAGGGGTATTAATCAGCTTCATCGTGGCGCAGATCCGTTTTCTGCCGGGCGGAGTGTTTTTCTTCCCGGTAGTAACCCTGTTTAATCCCTGGAGCCTGCTGGCGCTGGCCCTGGGTGTGTATATGGCGGTGAGCAGGTTGCGGTAAGGGGCTAAGCTATTTCCTTTGCTGATGCTATTAAATTTTTATAGGATATTGTAGGGTCGGGTTTCGAACCCGACAGCCCTTAACCTTTTTTGAATTATATTTGTACCTGCCAAGTAGGGTGGGTGAAACCCACCACTTCTTTTATAGGTCACGGTGGGTTTCACCCCGATAAAAACGGGTTAGTACCTACCCTTAATCCGCCATCAAACTCTGACATTAAAACGAGTCAAGGATGGCCGGTGTATGACTAGCAGAGTGGTTTTGCTCTTTTTCTCCCCCTTTCGCAAAGGGGGATGAAAGGGGGATTTACCTGTCACATCCACAGCCGGGGAAAATCTCTCAATCTCCCTTTGTCAAAGGGAGAGGTTTATTGCCGCTTCTTTTTTGGGAATGTTGCACTAACCTGGTGAAGGAATTGCTCATTTAGCAAGGTTGAATAGGTGGTGGATTTTAGCCATCACCCATATTTGCTAATTTATGGCAATAGTCACGAATACTATATAATAATACCAGGGTGACAGATGGCAGAAAATAGGGCAATAATAGGTCAAGGTGGCCGGATTCTCATCCCTGCATACTACAGGAAAAAACTTGGATTGAAACCTGGTGATGAAGTGCTTCTTATTCTGGATGAAGGTGAGGTCCGAGTCGTAACTATCCGGCAGGCAATTGAACGGGCACAAGCTCTGGTACGTCAATATGTTCCTGCCGGGCATAGCCTTGTAGACGAGTTGCTTGCAGAGCGTCGTGACCAAATAGCTCGTGGTGTTAAGGCAGCAAAAATAGGCCAAGCTGACCTGTAAGCCGAATTCTGTGCCCCTCGAAGATCCCGACGAGTCGGGACGTCCAAAGGCGACGGCCATTTCTCTAGCCCCGACATTGCTGCCGGGGTCAAGCGACCAACCCGGGGTTCGCGGGCCAGGCGTCCCTTTGACCCCCTATTTGGTCTTGCTCCGGATGGGGTTTTCACGGCCGCCCGATTGCTCGGAGCGCCGGTGGGCTCTTACCCCACCATTTCACCCTTACCCCGACGAATCGGGGCGGTATGTTTCTGTTGCACTTTCCGTAGGGTCACCCCTCCCCTGCGTTACGGGGCATCCTGCCTGGTGGAGTTCGGACTTTCCTCTCCGATATTATCGGAGCAGCCGTCCGGTCAGCTTGGCCTATTCAGTGTATCATCAAACGCAGGTGGAGGGCAATGTTGGCGATTCCCTCCCCGTAACTATCCCGCGCCGTGATAGAGAAATCGTTCATCGCTGGACAAAGTCGGGCATTCTTTCTACAATGTAAAAGCGCTTGAGAGTAAAAAGGCGCATCAGTTCGTCAGATACTCAAATACGAACTCAGGAGTCGCTAATGCCTAAGACCAGAAAAAAGCCCTTCAATCCGGCGAGGCAAATCGCCATTAACTGCTGGTTAATATCTGTTATCGGTGCGGCCATGATCATTTATCCATTGGCTTTCCCGATTGAGACGTATGGAGCCGGCTACGCTCTTGAGTTCGGCGGTGTAATTGTTTTTTTCACTCTACTAATAAGCGGTTTCGTGTTCGCCCGGGTGGCCGCGAAATTCGATGCGATATTCTCCGGTAAAGGGCTACTCGCCCACTGGACCTACTCGCATGACGAATGGGCGCGCTATACGGAAGTCGAGCACCGGAGAAACAGGGTGGAAAAATGGCGTTTGTTTTACCTGATCGCTGCTATTTCCGTGGTTATAGGCGGCCTTTTCGCGATTTTCGAGCGGGATGCCTGGAAAACTATGCTTTTTGTCATTCCGAGCCTGATAGCATTCATAGCCGTTGTCGCTTTATTCGCCATCTCCTTAACGTACCGGGAGAACCGGAAGTATCTGGGTGAGGTCTACATCGGAACAACCGGTGTGCTGCTCAACCGTGCCATTCATTACTGGAAACTACCAGCCTCGTTCCTGCACTCCGTAACCTACGAGGAGGGCGAAGACCCCTATATTGATCTGGAGTATTCCGCTCAGTCAGGAATGGGTAGGGGCGTTTACGCGGCGCGTATCCCGGTACCACGGGGCCGCGAAGATGAGGCTAGAGAAGTGGTGGCAAAGCTGAAAAAGAGGGGTAAAGTAGAGTAGCGGAGCATTTTCAGAGCCGTGAATTCGTCTGATATCACTCGAACATCATACCTTCCTGCACTCCTGATAAAACAGTTTTTCCCCTGTACCTTCCCTCGAAAATAAGAACGCGACTACTCAAAATGCCATTCCCCAGAAGCGGGAATCCAGTATATATATTGTGCCCCCTCTCTAAATCTCTCCTCCGATGGGGCGAGAGGTTTTATACACTATTTTCATTCTTTGTGGTGCCCTTCCAAGAAATACTGTATTTCGAAATGCGTTGTGGCCTTTTTGCCCAAAAGTGTGCTAAAATCCCATCGTAAATTAGTAAATTGCAAATTCAGGAGGCCCAACATGCTATACCCCCATATTTTTCAGCCCGGCCGTATTGGCAAGCTCACCTTGAAGAACCGTATCAAATTTGCATCTACCACCACCGGTTTTTGCAACGAAGGTGGTATAGTTTCCCCTCAGGAGATTGCTTTTCTAGCCGAACGTGCTCAGGGTGGGGCGGCCCTGGTTACCTGTGGCGGCGCCCATGTCACCCCCTGGGGGCCTTCCTTCCCCCGCTTTGCGGGTCTGTGGGACGATAAGCATGTCCCCGGTTTCACTCAGATGGTCAATGCCATCCATTCAGGGGGGGCAAAAGCCTGCTGTCAGCTTATCCATTGCGGCCGGTATGCTCACGCTCCCGGTGAATCCACCGGGCCATCGGCGGTACAACCACGGGTGCGCCGTTACCAGATGCCGCGGGCGCTGAGCCTGGCTGAAATCCGGGATGTTGTCCACGCTCACGGACAGGCAGCCAGACGGGCAAAAGAGGCTGGGTTTGACGTTATCGAGATAAATGCCCTCGCTGGTTATCTGATTGCCAGTTTTTTAGCGCCCTGGACGAACCACCGCACCGATAGCTATGGTGGCCTCCTGGAGAACCGGGCTAGGCTACTTATGGAGGTAATCGCTGAGATTAAAAAGCAGGTGGGCGCGGATTTTCCTCTCTTGGTCAGGATGAACTCCGAGGAGCAGATGGATGGCGGCAACACCCAGGATGATTTAAAGCAGATAGCTCAAATGGTTGAAAGGGCTGGTGTGAACGGGCTCTCTATATCCGTTGGTTGGCATGAGTCCAACCTGCCCTCTATAACGTGGGAGGTTCCGCCGGGCCACTGGCTGCCGCTGGCTGAGGGTATGAAGAAGGCCGTTAAAATTCCTATCTCTATGGCTTACCGTTTGAACTCGCCGGACCTGGCAGAGAAAGCTATTGCTGAAGGGAAGCTGGACTTCTGGGAGATGTGCCGTCCGCTTATCGCTGACCCTGAGCTGCCTAACAAACTGGCTAAGGACAAACCCGAAGAGGTAGCCCCGTGTACAGCGTGCGAGGAGGGCTGTTTCGTTCGACTATGGAACAACCAGTCCGTTCGCTGTCTTATCAACCCGCGCGCTGGCTATGAGGCAGATGATCATTTCAAAATAAAAAAGGCAGTAGTTTCTAAGAAAATTCTGGTTGTGGGTGGTGGCCCTGCCGGACTGGAGGCTGCGCGGGTGGCAGCTTTAAGGGGCCACCAGGTTACCTTGGTAGAAAAAAGAGCTCAGTTGGGTGGTCAACTGGCTATGGCCTCCAGAGCGCCCCTGCGCTGGGAACTGTCCAGGATTCCAGCCTATTATGCCGCCAATTTGAAGAAGACAGGTGTTAAACTGGAATTAGTTAGCGAGGTTACACCTGCTTTTGTACAAAAACTCAAACCTGATGTTGTGGTGGTAGCTACGGGTGCCGAACCGGAGATTCCTTCTATCCCGGTGGCTTCAGGCAGCCAGGTGGTAACTGCGTTTCAGGTGTTGCAAGGGATGGTGGAGTTGGGGGCGAAGGTTGTAGTCTGGGGGGGCAGGCAAACGGGGTTGCATGTGGCTGAGCTTCTGGCATCCCAGGGTAAAGAGGTCACGGTGGTAGAGGAAGACCGGCGGATTGGGCGCGATGTGCCGGCTTTCGATGTGATCGGCTTCCGCCGCCGCATGCCGAAGGAAGGGATAAAAGTACTGGCTAGCTCTACAATTAAGGAAATTAAGCGTGGAGAGGTGTTAGTCAATACAGAGGGTCAGAGGGAGAAGTCTATTTCGGCGGATAGCGTTGTAGTCGCGAAAGGCCTAAGCCCGAATAAGCAGCTCTGGCAGGCACTGTTTGGACAATCCTATGAACTTTACATAATAGGAGACGCTTTATCACCAAGAAAGGCAATCAATGCTATTGCCGATGGGTTCCGGGTAGGGGTGAAGGTGTAGAATTTACTCCCCCCCCACCCATCTCTCTCCGCCCACAAAGGCTTCCTTTTTCCAGATGGGGACTATCTCTTTTAAACGGTCTATGGCATACTCGCAGGCTTCGAAAGCCTCCTTGCGGTGGGGAGAGGCTACGGCAATGACTACGGCTACTTCGCCTATTTCCAGGTGACCCAGCCGGTGGGTGATGGCTACATCGTCTATCCCCCATTTTGTACGGATTTCTTCCGCTAGCTCTTCCATCTTTTTGAGCGCCATCTCAGGATAGGCTTCATATTCCAGGAAACGGACCGGTTTGCCTTCGAAGCTGTTGCGGACGGTACCCAAAAACGTAACCACACCGCCGTTTTCGTCTTTTAAAACCTTGGCGGTTACGGCTTCCGGGGAGATTGGTTTATCGGTTAGCTCAATCCGGTTGGCCATGCTGGCCTCCGCTAAAAGGGGGCAGTAGGGCTATTTCATCGCCATCAGCGAGTTTGTGGTCCGGAGGGACGTAAACACCATTCACTGCAATCATGGGGTCGTGGTCTTTGAACTTGGGGAAGTCCTGTTCCAGCCGTTGCCTGAGTGTGGTCACGCTGGCATTATCAGGTAATTCACAAATAACCTCGTTTTTACCTGTTTGTTCCCTGTAAAGGGCGAAAAGGCGCAATCTTACCTTCAACGACACTTCCTGGATAATAGTTTAGTTTGAGGAGGCCGGGGCGGTTTGGAGCGAGGGCACTGGAGTTAGCTCAGTTTCAGGGACCGGTTCATTGAATAGTTTTTCCAGAGTATCCCCTTCAATTGTCTCCTCAGCAATGAGGCGTCGAGCAAACTGTTCCAGCTTTGCCCTGCGTTCGGTCAGGATTTTTACCGCACTTTGATGGGCTGCTTCAATGAGGGTGTCAACCTCCGAATCTATTTTATCGGCGATCTTATCGCCATAGTTCCTCTGCTCTGAAATTTCTCTGCCCAGGAAGACCAGTTCTTCCTTATGCCCGAACGTCCGCGGTCCCAGAGTCGAACTCATTCCATATTCAGTTACCATCTTACGGGCGATTTTTGTTGCCCGTTCGATATCGTTTCCGCTTCCCGTGGTCATCTCATTGAAAACCAATTCCTCGGCAGCGATACCACCTAGGAACACAGCCAGCATATCCCTCAACTGCGCCCGGCTTACCAGATACCGGTCCTCCGTAGGAAGCTGTTGGGTATGACCCAGGCTGACGCCCCGGGCCACTATAGATATCTTATGTACAGGGTCAGCGTTGGGTAACGTCCTGGCTACAAGAGCGTGGCCGGCCTCATGGAAAGCCACAATCTCCTTTTCCTTCTGGCTGATGATCCGGCTCCTCTTCTCGGGGCCGGCGATTACCCTGTCAATGGCCTCTTCGAGTTCCTTGGGGCCTATACTCTTCTTATTGCGGCGAGCCGCCAGGATAGCAGCTTCATTGACCAGGTTGGCCAGGTCGGCCCCGCTGAAGCCGGAGGTCAGTTTGGCCAGGGTCTCTAAATTAACAGATTCCTCTAACGGTTTGCCTTTGGCATGAACATTCAAGATTGCCTTGCGGCCAACTATGTCCGGTCTGTCCAGAACTACCTGTCTGTCAAAGCGGCCGGGGCGAAGCAGAGCTGGGTCTAGAATGTCGGGTCGGTTTGTCGCCGAAAGGACGATGACCTGAGTACTGGTATCGAAGCCATCCATTTCTACGAGTATCTGATTTAACGTCTGCTCTCGCTCATCGTGGCTGCCGCCTAATCCTGATCCCCTGTGGCGTCCTACCGCATCTATTTCATCCACGAAAACTATGCAGGGGGCGTTGCGTTTGGCCTGGTCAAACAGGTCGCGCACCCGCGAAGCGCCTACCCCGACGAACATCTCGACAAATTCGCTACCGCTTATAGAAAAAAAAGGTACCCGGGCTTCCCCGGCCACTGCACGCGCTAGCAATGTTTTACCGGTGCCAGGCGGCCCGACTAATAACACCCCTTTTGGGGTACGAGCCCCCAGAGCCTGGAATTTTTCAGGGAATTTAAGGAATTCGACAACCTCCTGCAGTTCGGTTTTAGCCTCGTCGACACCGGCCACATCGGCGAACGTAACGGTGGGACGGTTACCCGTAACTACGCGGGCACGGCTTCTTCCGAAGTTCATAGCCTGGTTATTAGCTCCCTGGGCACGTTGCAGCATGAAGAAAAGGAGGAAGCCAAAGAAAAGCAGAGGTAAGAAAGTTGATAGCAGAGCGCCCCAGTTGAAACGGCTAGCCTCTTTTACGGTTATTTCAACCGCCTGATTGCCTTCAATTGGAACACCCTTCTCTTTAAGGAGGTCGTAGAGCTCCTTGGTGCTACCGTTGAAGGTTGTTTTCATTTTTTTGCCCGCGTCAACCCTGGGGGTGGCTACGAGTGTATCGTCTTGCTGCTCGATTGATTTAATATCGCCGCGCTTGGCGCTATCCAGCATCGTGGTCAGGGCTATTGATTCTGTTCCACCGGAAGCAGGGAAAAAAGTGGTGAATATAGCGATTATCGCTACCAGAATCAATAAGTAGATAATTACATTTCTTATCCAGCGGCCAGCCAAAAGACTCTACTCCTGTGGGACTTTATGTCCCTGCGTTAGATTCGGATTTATTATAGCAGAAAACGCAACCTTTTAAAACTGAATCAATAAAAAAACCAACAAAGCTGCACTTGATATTTGATTCGTTGCATGGCACAATATTGAGTATCACAAAAAGAATTAGGGGGGAAAATTGAGAAGATTTTATTTTGCGGTTTCGCTGGTTGTTATTATACTCTCGGTTATCGTATCTTGTGGACCGACGGCTACGCCTACTCCTGCCCCAACTCCGCTTCCTACGCCTGTAGCCACACCCGCGGTTGTTCAACCGACAGCAGCGCCTACACCAGCGCCTACAACCCCGGCGCCAACGCCTGTTCCAACAACTCCGGCGCCAACGCCGCCTCCAACTCCTGTGGCTACTCCTACGCCGGTTCCCACGCCAGCGCCGACACCTTTACCTACGCCTACAGCTACCCCAACACCAACTCCGACGCCTACTCCTACAAGTACTCCGACTCCGGCGCCTACTGCTACCCCAACACCAACGCCAACACCTACTCCGACGTCAACTCCTACGTCGACACCTACGGCTACACCTGTCCCTACACCAGCGCCTATGCCCACTGCTACTCCTCCACCCCTGAAGGGCAGCAGTTCACTACCCAACATGTTCTATGGCAAGCTCACATTCTATAAGAAGTCTGATAAAACCGATGCCTATGCAGCGCCGGCTGGTTCCAAGGTCTCCGCTGTGATTGGTGGAACATTGTGGGAGACAACGCCGTCAGCTAAAGGGCAGGGATTTGATTATTCTATCACTATAAGATCCAGAGATATTTCAGATAAAACCATAACTTTCTATGTAAACGGCAACAAAGCTGACCAGACGGCCACCTTCGTAGAAGGGGGAGTTAACCAGCTAGACATCTCGGTGCGCCTTCCATAAGATGAGGTTTTTGAATTAGCTATTCAGTATAAACATCTCAACATAGTTGATAAAAAATACCCCCGACGAAAGTCGGGGGTATTTTTTTTACTATCTTCCGTTTTTCTCTCAGATTTCAACCCAACGATTTGAACTCGGAATTCCTTGACATATGCTGGTATGGTATATACAATGTAATTACACTAGAGGAACTCAATTGGGGGCATTCATGGGAACTTGTACAAAGACGCGCATTGTGAAAATAGGCAATTCACGGGGTATTCGTATTCCCAAGCTGCTTCTTGATCAGGCTGAACTCGGTGATGATGTAGAGATTGAGTTGCGAGAAGGCCAGTTAGTAGTTCGTCCCGTACGGCTACCGCGCCAGGGTTGGGATGCCAAGTACGCTGAAATGGCCAGGCTAGGCGATGACAAGCTACTTGATCCTGAAATTGTGAGTCTTAGTAGCTGGGATAACGATGAATGGGGATGGTAGTCAATCGTTTTGATATCTACCTGGTTAATTTGGATCCCACTATCGGGACAGAAATTCGAAAGATCCGCCCGTGTATCGTTGTGTCCCCAGATGAGATGAACCGGCATATCGCAACGGTAATAGTCGCGCCTATGACAACTAAAGGTCACCAGTATCCCACCCGGGTCTCATGCACATTTGAAGGCAAAGAAGGCCAGATCGTACTTGATCAGATCCGTACAGTTGATAAAGCCCGTTTGGTCAGAAAGATGGGACGACTCACCAAATCAAATCAGGATGTGGTACTTGCCGTGCTCGCTGAGATGTTTGCGAAATAGCAGCGGATGGGCTTCGTCGTTCGGTAGCAAGATGATGGGGTCTAGATAAAGGACACGGCTTTTTTCAATAAATATGGTCACGAAAATAGAATCTCCCGGCCTGATTTCTCAGGCCTGCCCCCTTTACTAAAGGGGGTTAGGATGATTCCGCACTAACTCCGGCTTGTGACACCCAGTGATTCCAGGAAGGTGTCTAGGGCATCCTGGACATGGGGCCAGCTCCATTCCCGCGCATCAACACGGTTGCCCTCGTATAGCATAGTCGGGATGCCGGCCGCCTGGACTAATCGCTTCACATCCAGGACTCCAGTGCTATAGTAGGCGCAGCCCCTGTCCATCACGAAGATAGCCCCATCGGCTTTCCAGTGGCGCAGCACCGAGGTCAGGGAATGGGCGCGTTGTTTGGGGTTGATATGCTCTCTATCCTCTATAAACTCATGGTAGGCCAGGTGGTGAAGCGCCTCGGCTTTATTGCGGGGCACTCTGTCCCAGAGGATAGGGCTTTCAATGGAAAACCCCCCGTTTTCGTCGGGTTCAACTGAGGAAATGGCATGGTGGATATTGCCGGCCCACCCCATCATGGCCACTCCCCGCTGACGGAGGTAGGTAAACATGAACAGCGAATGGTATGGCGACATGCCTTCGTGGGTCAGCCGAATCCTTTCTTGCGGGTCGGCGGCAATGCCCCTGGCTACCCGGCTCTTCAGCTCATCGCACAGGGCCTTCATTATGGCAACGGTCTCGGCTTTATAGGGAACCCATTCGTTTATCATCAGGAAAGGCAGCCATAGCTTCTGTTCCATCGGGGCCGGGATGACCCCGTTCAGCTTGAACGCCTCGACAAGGTAGCAGCGGGCCAGATAGCGGTTGGCCACTCCTTCAACAAAGGCATCCCAGTCGTACCTCTTGCCTGTAATCTTTTCCATCTGTTCCGCAAGCCCCTCAAGCTGCTGTGAGATGTAATCTACGCAGTGTTGCTGGTATTCGGGTCCCTGACCTGATTCATCGAACCCGCAGTCCAGTGACAGGTGTGGAATACCGAGATGCCGGGCCATAACCTGGAACCACTTGCCCCGGGTCTCGCAGTTCATGAAGGACATGACGAATTTGGCGTTGGACGGGAAAGCGCCGCCCCACGGATTACGGTCGAGAAACATGGAACCCCAGGAATAGCGGACATAAGCGCAGAGGTCTCGAGCGAAGCCCCGTCTTTCGGTCTCTTCAGCGCAGGCCTGGGCCAGCTCAGCCCCTCCCTCCCGGATGACGCTTACAGCATAGGACTCGCCGGCCAGATAGCTGAAATCGCCCAGGCCTGTAACAATCTCCTTGGGGAAGTTCATATTGCCGATTACCAGAAGCTTGTCGCTTTCGGCTGACTGGCTTGCCTCTTTGAACAGGCGGCTGCGGAACTCTTTACCCCAGCGATATGTCTCCAGTGGTTCGGTAGGATGATTCATAGTTCCTCCTTGGAGGATGTTTTTTATACCTGAAGTTGGTGGTTATTAGCAAAATAGAGCGATATTCTGTCATTCTGGAGGAGTCCTGATACATCGGGACGACGAAGAATCTCAGGGTGGGTGGGATTCTCCCCACTACCCTGAGATTCTTCGCTTCGCTCCAGTATGACAGATTAACCGTGACCCCCTTGTGTAAAGATAATTTGTCAATGACCATAAACATCAGGCTATCTCCAGGGCCAGTGTTTCCAGGAAAGCGCTAATCCTGGTGCCCATAGCGCCCTTACTCTGAATTATATCCATTTCCATGAAATAGGATGGGATGCCTTTCTCCTGCAACAAGGCTCCGATGGCCGGTATATCGAACTCATGGGGGTCGCAGAATTTCTGCTGGGTCAGCAGTACCCCCTGCACATTGTAATCCCGTATCAGGTTCAGGATGTGGTCGAAACGCTTGCGTTCCAGGATGTCCTTTATGGGGCAGCGCGGCCTCTCCAGGTAGCGTTGGGCGATAGCGCCGAGGTAGTCGCTATTCTTACCCTCTCCCTTGACGGGAGAGGGTAGGGGTGAGGGTGTCGCTGAGGGTAGAACAACCTCATTCCAGAAGTACCGGCTGCCCATGCAATAGTCATCTATAACTATGTTAGCGCCGGCCCCCTCTATCATCCGGAGTAGCTCCAGGTCGTGGATTTCGCTGCCCAATACCATAAGCCTCGGCCCTGCTATGGGCCTTTCCGGTTGCTGTGACAATTCCGTAAGGCATTGCGCGACGAGACTGGCGTGCTCCTCTTTGTCCATGAGCATACTGGACAATACGGCTGTGGCCGCATCGGCGCCGGAGATAAGAGGTGGATTGCTTTTCCGTAGCTCGTAAAGCTGGTGCAGCAGGCGGCGGTCGGTGTTATAGACCTCGATAGAATGACGGATAGCGTCTTCAGATATTGGCAAACCAGACCATGACTCCAGGCTTTTCTTGAAAGCTACAACCTCCCGGAGCATAAAGCCGTGGGCGAGCGGATTGCTTAGCAGAGATGGCATATTGAAAAAGTAGTGATATGTATTCGGTACGTGGTCTACCCAGGCGCGGTATGCATGCCCGATGTGCAGGCATGACCTGGCTGTCGCCACTCCATCCACATATTCATACTTGCCCAAAAGTCCCTGGGCCAGGCAGTCGCGGCAGAAGGGGCAATACATACCGGGGATGTAGGCTTCGCTGACGTCCTGAGGCTCCAGGCCGCCGAGGATACGTAAGGGCAGTATGCCGGCGGCGTAGGCCAGCTCTTCAGGCACATAGGTGCAGAAGTATCCCAGCGCCTTACCCCCGGTCCGTGACTTCCACTGCCGGGCGTAGTCGTGCCGGTTTTCGACTATTTGTGACATCTGTTCCAGAGCTGTCATAGCAACTCCTCTGTTGTGCTTCAAGATCTTAGTACTGTCATTCTGGAGTCCCGACAAGTCGGGACGAAGAATCTCAGGGTCGAGGGGTACTATCCTCGTATTTCCCCGGATGTTTCGCTTTTTCCACAATGACAGAGGGTATGGCCTTCCCTACTTAGTTCTCCCCAAGAATGCAAAGACCCTGGATGAGCTTGCGACCATCTTTTAAGACAGGTAAATTATAGGAGAAGTCTATCAAAAATAGGGGCTAAAAGCAACTTGGTGGGCGACCTAACCCCTTTGGGATGTGAGAGGTGTGATGTTAGAGGTGGGAAACGAGACCTAACCCCCGTGCCCCTTCCCGACACGGGAAGGGGAGAAATTCCTCTCGCCCCTCGGTGGGAGAGAGTTAGAGAGAGGGGGACGCCCCGTAGGGGCGGTTCATGAACCGCCCAGGGGCAACCGGGCAGCAGTCCCATTTGTAGGGGCAGACCCCCGTGTCTGCCCTGATACGCCAAATTGTTGATGGATTTGGGCAACCACAGAGGGATTGCCCCTACGGACGCGAGAGACCTAGACCAATTTCCCCGACCCCGTCTACCCGCCAAAGGCTCCGGGTTTCGGATAGTACCGCAGCAAGGGCATCGTTAATAGTGTGCTCGGTTATTGCCATGTTCTCAAATCCTATTTAGTTTCAACTATTCCCACAATTATTTCTTTGTGTGGTTCTTTGCTGCCCCGTATCATTGATTCGACCATTCCCGCTGCCTTTAGAACGGCATCAATACTTATGTTGGGGATCTCCTGGTTTTCTCTCAGGTATCCGTTCAGATACTCCGCAGATGGATTCTTTATACCCATTCTTTCACAAACCAACCAGCATACACTTTCAGCTTCAAATTCCCTCTCGTTACCGCCGACCGCACGTCTATCACCCCACCATTCCGGACCCGGAGTACCCAGATGGCCGCAATAGGCATGTCCTAATTCATGAACAATTGTTGCAAATCTTGTTTCCGGCGAATGATTTTTGTTCACAACCATGTCGTATAAAATTTTTACCCATATTTCTTTCTTATTCCGAATAATTCTTTCTTCTCTTTTACTATCACTTATTCGAATGAAACCTGCACTGGATGACCCTAGATCAGCCTCAACATACAGTATCCCATCGGTTCTAATATTATTTATCAGGCTATAAAAAGCAGCATTTGAAACCTTACCCTCCACTTTGAAGGGATTCAACAATTCTTTCGGAAAGGGGTCTTTACCATACGTATCCCCAAGCTCAAAGACAAACGCAACAGGTCCAAAGGGTCGCAGAATTACCAGGGGCCTTGCACCGGGTTTGATTTCCCGGTTGAAGTTCCTATTCCAATCGTATGCAGAGGTCACGTATTTACTGCCCGGCTTTTGTATATGCAACAACATTGCATTATACGGAGCAATGCGGGGAAACTTTTTCATAAATTTTAATAGTTTTTTGAAATCGGCGCTTCTCCGGTATGTACCGATTTCACTAAAGAGTTTATCTAATTCTGGAATACTCTTATTCATTATCCAAAATACCGTCCTCCAGCTTGATATTAAGAGGAAGACTCTCAAACCCACGTGGCCTGAGTATACGCCCTGCAAGGTGTTTATTTCAAGTGGTTGTTCCCTTCATCCGGTAGGGGCACGGCATGTGCCCCCTCCCACCCTGCACCCCGATCCATCGGGGCCGTGCCCTCGCACTTAGATAGTGCCACTTTCCTCTTGACTTCGCTAGAACATATATTCTATTATATATCATGCAGGCTGGCTTGCGAACAAGCCTTGGTTTCAGAATTTTCATAATCACCATGTGTGGTTTTGGGCGAGTTGGGAAACCACTCGTTCCAACTAATGTGGTCGGTATCGATAGGTTAGGCCAAATGAAAAGAAACATTCATCCACTTGTCATTCTGGCGAAGGCCAGAATCCAGAAGAGTTTCGTGGGCCTGGATTCCAGCCTCCGCTGGAATGACATACCGTTATAGGGCTATTTGCTTCGATTCCGCAGATTGATTCCTATTTGTCCAGCTATAATTTTGTTGAAACAGGTGGTTGGGAACCCCACCCCTGCAAATCCAATCAATCCAATGTACGGGCGCAGCATGCTGAGCTCCCTACAAGGCGAATATTCCCCTTCCCGCGCCGGGAAGGGGTCGGGGGTTAGGTCGTACCCCCATAACCCTACAAACTCAAAGGACTCAAAGAACCCTGTATCCCATAAGTGCTTCTTTGAAGTTTTCGTAGATGTAAAATGCCGCAGTTTGTATCTGGCTCCAAAAAATAAAAAAATTCAATCAAACTTCATCTTTTTTATATATACGCAAAACTGGCTTCCTGACCGGAACTATCAAACAATAACCCCGTGGGGAAGGGGTTTGGGTCGCACATCTCATTTCACACTTCTCACCTCTCACACGGGTTAGGTCTGTTGACAGCCTTCCGACCAACAAGATAGACTATGCACCACAGGAGTTAAAGAAAATGGCAATCCGTAAGTTACTCATACCTCAAGAGTTATTCTATGGGTGGGGGGCGGTGGATGCCCTGAGAAACATACCCGGCAAAAGGGCTTTGCTGGTCACCGATAAAATCATGATGGCCCAGGGTCATGCCGGGAAGGTGACAGGTATTCTCCGCGATACCGGGTATCAGGTGCAGACCTTCGATGGCGTAGAGCCGGAACCATCACGGGAAACTATCCATCGCGGGGCAGCCCTGGCCCTGGACTTTGGGCCGGATGTTATCGTGGGGTTGGGCGGCGGCTCTAGCATAGATGCGGGGAAGGTAGTCTGGCTTTTCTACGAAAATCCACAGTTGATGGAGTTGCCTTGGCCTCAGTTACGGGAGGAGGCCCGTAGGGTCAAGCTGCGCCAGAAGGCCCACTATATAGCCATCCCTACCACCAGCGGCACAGGCTCGGAGGCTACACCTGTAGCTATTTTAAGCAATCACGAGTCCACTCCGCCGGTAAAGGTGAGAATCGTTAACATGGATATGCTGCCGGATACGGCCATCTGCGATGCCCAGTTCCCTTCCACCATGCCGCCCTCCGTAACCGCCGATACTGGCTTCGACGCCCTCGTCCATGCCATAGAATGCTTCATCGTTAACAAACCTTCGGAATTTGTTGATGCCCTGGCGATAAAGGCTTTTCAGACGCTCTACCGCTGGCTGCCAAAGGCGGTGCACCAGGGTCAGGACAAGGAAGCGCGGGAACGGGTGCATATCTCGGCGACTTTGGCTGGTATAGCGGCCTGCAACGGCACGACGGGCCTTGTCCACGATATGGGACATCAGTTGGGCAGCGCCTTCAAGGTAGCTCACGGCCGTTCAGTGGCCCTGGCGCTGGATGCGGGCCTGTCTTATTTCTTCCCCAGGGCTGAAGGCCGTTTTATGGAAGCTGCCGGGGCGATAGGGCTACAACCGAAAGATGGTCGGGATGCAGTTGTCCGGTTGCTTTCGGCACTAACTGGATTGCGAAAGGAAATAGGGATACCGCTTATTATTCAGGATGCAGGGATTTCCGAGGAACAGTTCATGGCTATAGTGGACAGCATGGCGGCTAACGCTCATTCATTGAGTATACGTCCGATACCGGAAGGACCCGAAAAGATACGCGAGCTATTCTTGAAGATATGGCAGGGACGGTCGAGTTAGTGTCTATTGAGTTCGTTAAGTCTGTTGAGCCTGTTGTGTTTGAAGGTTTTATTTGGTTCACAAAGTTCGAATTGGTAAGCATAATGGAAACAACAGAGTGAACAAGTACAAACGTCTTAAGTAACGATATGTACTCGTCATTGCGAGCGCAGGTGAAGCAATCTCTTGATTATTAGGTGCTACCTCTAATTGGAGCGGAGATTGCTTCGTCGCTACGCTTCTCGCAATGACGTGATACGCCTTCTGAGAGGCATGCACCAGTATTAAAAGCGTTAGTAGTAGTTCAAGAGGAGATTGGAATGAAAAAAGATAGCAAGCTTTCGCCGGAGAAGTTGCGCCAGTTTTTCCCGGAGGTCTGCAAGTGGTACATGCCTGAGGCCGGGAAGACAGAGACAGGGATAGAGACAGAGATACGGAACAGGGCAAAACGTTTTAATGAGCAGGGAGTATCCCCATGTCATGAGTGCCCGCTATGCGCCGGGGAACATGAACATTAAATCAGGGTTATCTATTCGTCAACTTGACATACTACAGGCTCCTAGTATATTGTTGTATAAACCTTTAAGGGGCCTCCGCAGGTAGCCAAGAATATAGTCGCGATCAGGATGCCAGTTGAGGTAGGAAATTATAGGTAATTATGGCACAGGGAGGTAGTATATGCGGAAAATCAACGTATGGTCAATTATTATTCTTACACTTCTCAGCCTGCTAATATCTTGCGCTCCACAAACGCCTGCAAAACAGTCACCTTCCACATCCCTCACACCGGCGCCTGTAGCTTCAGGAGTACAAGGAACCGCTCCCACATCCAACCTCTCATCTCCCACTTCCCAAGATGCTGCTTGGCAAAAAACGATTGAGGCTGCAAAGAAGGAGGGGAAAGTTACACTTTATACCTATACCTTTGTAGGTGATTCAGCAATAGCTGTCTCAAAGGCATTTACTGACAGGTACGGGATTAAGGTAGATGTTATCGCCGGCCGCGGCGCTGAGCAAATCGAGAGACTGAGAACCGAACAGCGGATGCGCGGGATGGTCGCTGATGTTTTTGAGTCAGCCAGTACCCACGGTCTCAATGCAAAGAAAATGGGATTGACTATCAACTCCAAAGATTTACCGGTGCTTCAAGAAAAAAATGTATGGGTAATAGACCCTCTTAATTTTGACCCTGATGGGGTAGCTCTGCAGTTCACATATCACCTGGGCGCTCCACATGTTAACACCAATTTGGTAAAGACTTCTGAGGAGC
>Ga0082335_1004573_pt1 | contig 20499 bp, 21 predicted proteins | sample Subgrocontami58m_FD_72375 | JGI IMG/M metagenome (GOLD analysis project Ga0082335, IMG submission 72375) | Subsurface groundwater microbial communities from S. Glens Falls, New York, USA - GMW37 contaminated, 5.8 m (SPADES assembly) (version 2) ... | reverse complement strand
ATAATAGAATATTTGCTTCTAAGATTCAATATAACTTAAAAATTTTTGAGCGGGCGACGGGACTCGAACCCGCGACAACCGGCTTGGGAAGCCGATACTCTACCAACTGAGTTACGCCCGCACAAAAGTAAAATTAAACGCTAATAGAATCTTAATCAAGATTTATTTTCACTATTTTTTCAGAAGTAAATTATTGAACATTATGGTTAGAGCTCAAAACAAAAATCAAAATATTATAGAACTGGTTTTTCTTTCATTAGTTCTGATAATAAGTTTTTTATTCTGGGATACTTACCTAGTTTATCCTATCAAATTATTTGTTGTTTTAATCCATGAAATCAGTCACGCAATAAGTGCTATCTTATCCGGTGGTAAAGTAATTGCATTCAACATCGGTTTCGATCTTAGCGGTAAATGCGAAACCGAAAACGGAAATAATATTTTGATTGCCGCTTCAGGCTATTTGGGCAGTATGTTATTTGGTCTCTTAATATTTTATTCAACATACAACAAAAAAATTGGTAAGTGGTTATTAATCATTATCGCATTACTAATATTAATTACCTCCTTGAGTTTAATACAGAATTTTTCAATCACATTATTGGCAGTTCTTTATTCAGCTTTATTATTCGTTTCCGCTTTTTTCCTCAAGATTAGATTAGATTCATATATTCTCAAACTGTTTGGTATGTTAAGCTGTGTTTATGTTTTATTTGATATTAAAGAAGATCTACTTTCAGCCAGTTCTGCAATATCGGACGCATCCATTTTATCTGATCTGATTAATGTGCCGACAATTGTGATAGGTTTAATATGGCTGATTATTTCTTTGGCGGGAATATTGTTAGTTATGAAATTAAGCTATATAAAAAAAACTAAATGATATCTGTTTGCACTTGTTCTATTTTTTCATCTTTTACAAAACCAAGCACTACTAAACCAATTATAAAAAAGATGCAAATAGTTAAGATTGCAAAACGTTGTTCCCCGGTTATAAAACTAACAAATCCAAAAACCAGCGGACCTAAAATAGCAGAGCTTTTACCAAACAAAGAATAGAAGCCAAAAAATTCTGTCTTCCTCTCAAATGGAGTTAGTTTAGACATTAAACTTCTGCTTGTGCTTTGAGTAGCACCCATTACACTGCCTGCTAATAATCCTACAAGATAAAAACTTAATCTTGATATTTTTTCCGGATCGGAATTAAACAATTTGCAGAATGATTGTATTATAAAATTATTTTTATCACTTGTAGCAAAAGCTAATAATATGGTCAATATCCAAATCACTAACGAGATTACTAAGGATTTCTTCTGCCCGTAAGAATCTGCAAAAAAACCAAAAATTAAAGAACCAAGAATTGCTGTAGTCTGAACTATAAGAAAAAATACTATTAGTTCTTCCATGCTAAAGTGGAGGGTTGTACTTGCATAATTGCCCGAAAAATAAATTACAGTGTTCACACCTTCGATATAAAAAAAGAAAGCGAGTAAAAATATTGAAAGGTTTTTGTAGTTTTTTAAATGAGTAATTGTATTGAATACTCTTGTTACTCCGATCCTTAAAAATGATTTATCTCTAACCACATTGCTTCTATTGTCCTTAAGAAATAGGAAGATCGGAATTGCAAAAAAGAAAAAGACAAGCGCTGAAACCGGAAATGTTTCTTTGATCATATTTGATTTAATAAAAGGAAACACTAAAGCTAATGTAGCTAATGAACCCAAATAACCCATAGCAAAACCATAACCGCTCACTCTGCCGTAATTTTTCGGTGCAGTAATTTCCGGTAAGAATGAATCATAAAAAACTAATCCAGCTTCAAAACCAACATTTGCAATGACGAATAAAGTTAATCCAAGGAATATATCTCCCCTATTCACAAAATAAAGTAAGCAGGTAGAAATAATGCAAATAAGTGTGAAGAATAATAAAAATCTTTTTTTACCGGCTGAATAATCTGCAATAGCACCAAGAACCGGTGATATTAGTGCTGTGATCAGCATTGAAATGCTTGTACCGATACTCCAATAGAAATCCCCGACTGCTTTTCCTTCTAAAACCGTTTGCTTAAAATAAACTGCATAAAGAAATGTAACTACAACTATGGAATATGATGTATTGGCAAAATCGAAGAGAGTCCAGATGAATACACGAAATTTTTCTTTCTCTTTAATCTTCATCGGACTTTTTTGGTAAGGATTCTTCAATAAGTCCTCTACCGCTTTTATTTAATCTGCCTTCCTTTTTAGTTTCAGTTAAAATCGAATCTAATATACCGTTAATAAATTTTCCGCTGTTTAAAGTTGAATAATCCTTCGCAATTTCTATCACTTCATTAATAGAAACTTTAGGCGGGATATCCGGAAAGTAAAGTATTTCAACAATTCCAATTTTAAGTAATATACGATCAATTAGTGCTATACGCTCCATTTCCCAATTTTCAACTTTCTCTTTTATCATTTCTTCGAGTAGTTTTTGATTTGCAACAACTTTATCAATTAATGATTTGGCAAACTGTTTATCATCAAGCGAATTAACATCAGTAAGAATTCCATCAGTTAAAGAAGTTAAACCTTCACCGTTAAATTCATAAGCGTACAGTACCTGCAGTGCTTTTTCCCGTAATTCTCTTCTATTCGATTTTTTCATGTTTTTATTAAGTACTTTAAATAGTGACGCAAATCTAATCGGTTAATTTCAAAAAACGAAAATAAGTGATTACACTTCCTAGTGTGTTTAAATAATTAATTATTTATTAGTTCGTCCAACTATTCTGATTTATTAACTACAGCTAAATAGCAAAAAACCAGAATAAAAGTAAAGCGACACTCTCTCGTGCACGATAAAACAGAGTTTTACTGAAAGACATTGTGTAATCTGATGAAACACCAATTGTTTTTATTTTAAAGAATTTTGCAATTTGAATAACCCGTGAAAGATGAAATCCATCGGATATGATTAAGACAGTATTATTATGTTTCAATGTAAGAATTTCGTCCCTAAGATATTTTATTTGTTCCGATGTTGTTGATGACTGATTTTCTACTACAATATCTTTCTTCGGAACTCCTAAATTTGTTAAATAATTAAATGCGGATTCAGATTCACTTATTTCGCCAGGTGCATTTCCACCGGTTAGAAGAATATTTTTTATTACTCCTTCACGATACAATTCCAATGCCTTTCTTATCCTTGCTTCAAAAATTGGACTAGGCTTACCCTTGCTATAAACAGCAGCACCAGGTATCAAGCAATAATCATATTTTGTTTTTACCAGTTTTGATTCATCATAAACTTTAACATTCCAAACATAAAGGAGCGAAAACACAAGTAGAATAACAACTGCAACAATCGTTCGAATTAATGCTCGTATTTCAAAGTAATTTCCGTCGCCAATTATAATTCCATATAAATAAATCATTGATGATATCTGCAGTAAATTACTGAATATGAATAAGAATCCTACATAAACTTTTTTTGCGGGAAAGTTGAATAAATAACTGCTGTTATCTATCAGATTTACTTTTTGTACAACTAGAACAAAAACTAATGAGAGTAAAGAAGCAATTTGTAAAACTAAAATTAGATTGGCTTTTCTGCTGTCAATATTCTTTTTTATAGTAGATAAAATAATAGATGCGATAACAATTAATAATGTAATTAATATGTTAAGAATGTTGCCGATATAATCAACTCTGAATTCCGTTAACGAAAGATTATTAAGATCATATTTTAGTATCAGCAATCCTAATAAATATATTATAGCAAAGAATGTAAAAATGATTATAGGACGATTATTTCGCATGTTACTTTTCAATAGTTATCTCTTAATTATAATTTTTATTGCCAATATCAAAAAGTATTTTTGAAGATAGATTATTCAATGCATGCCGATTGCAATTTTCTAATTTAAAATAGAGATTATTTGTTTCTAAGGAGTTCAAATGGAAATATTTAGCAATGTGAATGATATTGTGATTCGCTTGATTAAAAGATTCTTGTAATATTTTTCGATACAAATATAATCAGAAATAGAATTGATAATAGAGTAAAATGGGCAATAATAATTTATAATGAATAAGAATCACAATTAATTTCAAACTATTGAATAATTCTTAGATATTTTTCTTACAAATAAAAAAACAATTCCAATGCCTAATATTCCACCAAAAGAATCAGCAAGCCAATCATAAAAATCACAATATCTGCCGGGAATAAAATTTTGATGAAGTTCATCTACAGCCCCGTAAGTAAGTACAAAAAGCAAAGTAAATAAAAAAGCATTTGATGATATTAGAATAGACTTCTTCTGAAAATATAAAGCCAGAGATAATAGTATTGCTAAACCGCAATATGCAATAAAGTGTTCGTACTTATCTTGATTGTCGAATAAATGAGGAATTTTATCAGCAGGAATAGTTGTCATAATAAATAGCGTTATCCAATACACAATAAGTGGAATATAAATCACAGTAATTGTGTGGCTGGCAAAATATTTATACAAACGAATTAAGAATGAATTTGATTGCATGTGGTATTTGATCAATTAAGTCCTCCGATGTATAGCCATACTCGGTTTTCTCTTCAAGTAAAAGATCTGCTGCTAAGCTGTGGATGTAAACAGCACTAACAAGTGCTTCTTCGATTTCATTCGACTGGGCAAGGAAGCCGGCAATCATTCCTGTAAGAACATCTCCGCTTCCAAATTTTGCTAATCCTGGATTACCGGCACTATTAATAAATGCTTCTCCACCTGGATTAAAAATAATTGTAGGCGCACCTTTTAATACTAAGTAACAACCATTTTCAGCAGAAAATATTTTCCCATACTTAATAATATTCTTTTCTAATTCTTCTATGCTAATTCCTATCATATCCGAAAATTCTTTTTGATGAGGTGTTAGTACATTTCCTTTTAAATTTATCTTTTTATATTCCTCTTTACCTAGTGCAAATATTGCATCAGCGTCAATAACAAACTTTTTAGATTTATGTTTCTTTACTATCTCTATAACTGCATTAATGGTAGTCTGGTCTCTTCCTAATCCCGGACCAATTGCAACAACATTTGCCCAATTAATTTTTTCTTCGAGCTCTTTGAGATTGGAATCGCTTAGAAATTCTTTTGTTTCATCTTCAAAAGCAAAAACTGTTGCACTATCAAGCATCTGCTGAGCAAGTGTTTTAATAGATTTTGGAAAAGCAAGAATAGAAGAACCTGCGCCGCTTCTTAGAACAGCATTTGCAGTTAGGAAGGAGGCGCCCGGTAGTTTTCCGCTTCCGGCTATAACGAAAACTTTTCCGGCAGAATATTTATGTTGGTCTATTTTTTTTGTCGGCAAACCGAAATACGCATCCTCAGGTTCTATCAAATAATCGTTGATGGTAAGTTTATTATAGTATTCATTACCGATTCCTATTGAGCCTTTTGCTATACTTCCGCAATTAACATAACCCTTTCCGTAAAATAATCCTGTCTTATATTCAGAAAGTGTAACTGTGAGATCTGCATTGAATACAACTTCACCGTAGGCGTTTTCTAAGTCTAAACCCGTGGGAAGATCTATTGCTACCTTGTAAGAATTTGACTGATTTATTTTTTCAACAATTTCTTTATACGGTTCTGTTAATTCACCACGACTTCCTGTCCCCAGCATAGCATCAACGATTAAAGAGCAATCATCAAATTGAGATAAATCTTTTACACTTTCGTAGATAATTAACTTAGAAGAAGGGTATTCATTAATTAAATTTTTAATAATTCTGAAATTTGTTAGAGCATCTCCTTTTAATTCTTCTTCGGCGCCAAGAGATATAATTATTACAATATATTCATTTATTATAAAATGGCGGGCAACGGCAAATCCATCTCCGCCGTTATTACCCTTACCGCAAACAATACCAACATTTTTATTTTCTAATTTTTCAGAAAAATTAAGAATAATCTCATTGTAAAGACTTCTTGCAGCATTCTCCATCAGAACAATACTTGGAATGCCGAGAGTATTAATTGCAAAGCTGTCAGCTTCGCGAACCTGTTGCGATGTATAAAGTGGTATCATAATTTATCCTGTGCGGATTTTCTGGTTGTAAAATAAGAAAGAATTGGGATAAATATTAGTTATGATTTATTGCAACAAACAAATTCTTGGATATATTAATTTCTTAATTGATAAATTGTTGCCCACAATTAATCGTTTTTATTAAGGGAGAGAGATAATTAACAAAAAGGAATTAAAGAAGCAATACAAACAAACGTTACCGCATATGGGTATTTATCAAATAAAAAATTTAGTAACAGGGAAAATATTTATTGGCAACAGTAAAAATCTGCACGGCAAATCTAACAGCTATAAGTTCCAGTTAAATTCCGGTTTGCACATAAATAGAGAATTACAAAAAGATTATTCTATTTATGGTGAACAGAATTTTTCTTTTGAAGTTCTTGATACTCTCGAGCCTAAAGATGATCCCGCATATAAGTATGACGATGATCTTAAAACATTAGAAGAATTATGGTTTGAGAAACTTCAACCATTTGATGGAAAAGGTTATAATAAAATTAAGAAGTAGTTTACTGTAATACAGATGTTATCACATTCATAAGTGTATCCGGGAAAATACCAAAAATCAATATTAACAATACTGTGATTACTACTGCTGTTAAACTGTAAGCTGATATATCAATTTTGAAATCTTCAATCGAATCTTTGAAGTACATAAACACAACAACCCGAATATAGAAATAAACACTTATCACACTTGACAACACACCTAAGATTGCAAGCCATGTTAACTTACTTTGTATTGCCGCAATGAACACATAATATTTACCGAAGAAACCGGCGAGCGGCGGAATTCCGGCAAGCGCAAACATGAAAAGCGCCATTGTTGCTGCAAGTACAGGACTCTTAGCATTTAGACCTGCATAAGAATTTAAATCTGTTCTCGAATCATTCTCTCCTTCAACGATCGAAATTACAGTGAATGCACCGATGTTCATAAATGTATAAGCAACCAGATAAAAAATTATTCCGGCAACACTGTAAACATTTCCGGCGGCAAGACCTATTGCCATATATCCCGCATGAGAGATTGACGAGTAAGCAAGCATTCTTTTCAAATTGGTTTGAGAGATTGCAACGATGCTTCCAAATAACATCGAGAGTACAGAAATTGTTGCGAAGTAAGGGCGGAAAACATTTGGTGCGTTAAAACTGAAGACCGCTGACAAAATAATTATCAATACACTAAACGCGGCAGCTTTACCGGTTGTTGACATAAGTGAAGTAACTGTCGTAGCCGAACCTTGATATACATCCGGAACCCACATGTGAAAAGGAACAGCCGCAATTTTGAAACTGAATCCGATTAAGAAAAGAACCATTCCAAGAATAAAAATAATATTTGATGAATAACCGACAAAATTCTCAACCAGGTTTTGAATACTTGTTGATCCAGTAGAACCGTATATCAATGCAATTCCGTAAACAATAAATCCGGTTGCAAAAGCACCAAGCAAAAAATATTTCATTGATGCTTCGTTTGCAGAAAGTTTTTTACGGTTAATTCCGGCAAGAACATAAAAACAGATTGACATTAACTCTAAGCCCATGAAGATCATAATAATGTCTTTAGCGCCTGACATTACCATCATACCTAGTACGGAGGATTGAATTAGAATATAATACTCACCAAAATAAGTACCATATTTTTTTAGATAATCTATTGATGAAAGTACAACTAGTGCGGCTCCGATATTAAAAATGAAATTGAAAATTGCCGGTTTACCGCCGACTTCAATCATTCCGCCGAATAAAACAAAGTTTTGATTTATGTTAAACACAGAATAAAACGCAGTTGCAAAAAATATTGCAATAGAAAACCAAGGAAGGATTTGCTCACTCTTCTTTGTAAAGATCTCAATTAGAACCGATAATACAATTCCAACCCCAATTATTATTTGAGGCATCAGTAAGAAATATTCGTAATTATTTTGTGGCATATTTTTTTTGTTTTTAACCCCGACTTTCAAGTCGGGGGTTATTAAACCGACCACCCCCTTAAGTTCCCCCTCCTTTATAAGGAGGGGGATATGGGGAGGTTAATTTTTTAATCCCCGTGCTAAAGCACTGGGTTATTCAAAAATTATTTCAAAAGATTTAAACTAAATTTTCCGACTTGCTGAAGTATTGATTGCGTTGATGCTTCAGTAAGTTTTAAGAACGTACCTGGGTAAACGCCAATCCAAACTATAAAAACTAAAATCGGTACCATCACGATCATCTCTCGTAAATTCATATCTGTCAATTCGTGTTTCAATTCTTCATTTTTCACTTCGCCAAAAACAACACGCTGATACATCCATAGCATATAAACCGCTGCAAAGATTACTCCGCTTGCGGCAAAAATTGTAAACCACCAGCTATTCAAAACAGATGACTTGAATGTGCCGATCAAAATCAAAAACTCTCCGATAAATCCGTTCAATCCCGGTAAACCAATTGATGACAACATCGCTATCATCAACACAGTTGAATAAAGCGGAACGAGTTTAGCTATTCCTCCGTAAAAAGAAATTTCACGATGATGAGTTCTTTCATAAATAACACCGACTAAAAGGAATAACGCACCCGTAGATAATCCGTGATTCACCATTTGTATCACCGCACCCTGAACTGATTCGACAGTCATTGCAAAAATTCCGAGCACAACAAATCCAAGATGAGAAACGGAAGAATAAGCTACCAACTTTTTCATATCGGTCTGCACCATTGAAACAAGTGCGCCGTAAATAATTCCAATAACAGCAACCGCTGAAATAATTGGTGCAAAATTAACAGCCGATTGCGGAAAGAGCGGCAAACAGAATCGAACCAAACCATATGTGCCCATCTTCAACAAAACTCCGGCAAGTATAACAGAACCGGCAGTAGGTGCTTCAACGTGTGCATCAGGCAGCCATGTATGAAGTGGAAAGAGCGGAACTTTAATAGCAAAGCTTAAAAAGAAAGCGCCGAACATCCATCCTTGAATTTCGTGAGGAATTGTTGGACCAACTTTATAAAGATCTAATAAGTTTGTTGTAAAATATCCAAGTGTACTTGAAGCATAAACTGCGAGCCAAATAATTGCAACAAGCATCAGCAGACTTCCGAACATTGTGAAGATAAAAAATTTGACTGCGGCGTAAATTCTTTTTTCACCACCCCAAATTCCGATGATGAAATACATCGGTATTAGCATCGCTTCCCAGAAAATGTAGAACAAGAAAAGATCTAACGAAATAAATACTCCGAGCATTCCAACTTCGAGAAAGAGCATTGAGAATGTAAACATCTTCACATTTTTTTCTATCGCTTTCCAAGTTGAAAGAAGTGTAAGAGGAGTTAAAAATGTTGTAAGCAGAACGAGAAGAAGTGAAATACCATCAACACCAACATGAAAGCTTACGTTCAAACTTTTTATCCAAATAACTTGATGAATGAATTGGAATTGAGAATTGGTCTGATCGAAACAAAAGTAAACAACTAAAGATATTACAAATGCTATAAGAGAAATACTTAGACCAAACCAACGGATTAGTTTTTTCTGTTCTTGCTTGAAGAAAAGAACAAGCACGCTTCCGATTATCGGAGTAAGAAGTAAGTATGTTAAGAGTAAGTTTTGTTCCATAATATTTCTTTATTGTCATTCTGAGGACTCCGATTTATCGGAGGACGAAGAATCTCCTAATTCCTAAATTAAAGACTCTTCTCCCGTCAAGTCGGGATCAGAGTGACAAGATTAACCACAAAAGAACTAATGCAATTCCTGCCATCATAATAACGGCATAAGACTGCGCAACACCTGTTTGAATTTTTCTAACTACACCGGAACCTTTTTCTACCAGTGAAGCAACGCCGTTAACCATTCCATCAATAAACTTCACGTCAAATATCTTCCACAAAAATTTCTCACTTCCCTTTTGTATCGGTTGAACTATTGCTGCTTCGTAAACTTCATCAACAAAATATTTATTTAGAAGTAAGTTGTAAAATCCTTTGAACTTGTTAGAGACATTTTCGGCAATCTGCGGATTCTTTCTGTAAACATTTAGCGCAAAGTAGATCGCACTTAATGCGGCTGCGACTGAAAGTGCCATCAATAAAATTTCTTCAAAATGTGAATGCGAACCAAATGTTTCTAGTTTTGCAAGAGCGGGTGCATAGATTGGTTCTAGCCATCCTTCAATTAAATTTCCATGTTTGCCTGAAAAAACTTTTGGAATTCCGACATACCCGCCAACTACAGATAAGAATGCAAGGATAATTAAAGGTATAGTCATCAACGCAGGTGATTCATGCGGATGAACATGATGATGATCGAATCTTTCTTTACCGTAAAATGTAAGTGAAACTAATCTAAACATGTAGAACGCAGTTAGCATTGCAGTAATAGCGCCAATCAGCCAAAAGACAAATCCGCCGTTTGCATAAGCACTCCACAAAATTTCATCCTTGCTAAAAAACCCAGATAAACCGGGAACACCTGAGATAGCAAGAGTTGCAATGAAAAATGTAAGATAGGTTTTCGGCATATATTTTTTTAAGCCGCCATACTTTTGAATGTTCTGTTCATTATGCATTCCATGAATTACAGATCCGGCACCAAGAAATAAAAGCGCCTTAAAGAATGCGTGAGTCATCACGTGAAAAATTGATGCGCTGAATGCACCAACACCTGCAGCTAAAAACATATAACCTAATTGGCTGACAGTTGAGTAAGCCAAAATTTTTTTAATATCATTTTGAACTAAACCAATTGTCGCCGCCATGATTGCTGTCAGTAAACCGATAACAGCAACGACTGTCATAATAGCAGGAGCGGAAGCAAAAATTATTGATGCACGAGAAACCATATACACACCAGCAGTAACCATTGTTGCGGCATGTATTAGCGCTGAAACCGGAGTTGGACCAGCCATTGCATCCGGCAGCCAAACGAATAATGGAATTTGTGCAGACTTACCCGTAGCTCCAATAAACAAGAAGAGAGCGATCAATCCAAAAGTTGATTCTGCAATTGGAAATGATGCTGCTCTTGTAAAAACTTCTTTGAAGTTGAGTGAATCAAAAGTCATATAGATCAAAAACATTCCGAGCAAAAATCCGAAGTCCCCAATTCTGTTGACAACAAAAGCTTTCTTTGCGGCTTGCGAAGTTGTTCCCTTTTCAAATTTTCTATCGTACCAAAAACCTATCAACAAATAAGAACAAAGACCAACTCCTTCCCATCCAAGAAAAAGAACAACAAAGTTGTCACCCAAAACCAAATTCATCATAGCGAAAATGAAAAGATTTAGATAAGCAAAGAATCTCCAGAATCCTTTATCTCCGTGCATGTAGCCAATTGAGTAAACGTGAATTAAAAATCCAACTCCGGTTACTATGAGCGACATTGTGAGAGAAAGTTGATCAACCAGGTAAGCAAATTTTATTTGAAGTCCGCCAACACTTAACCACGAAAATAAATTAACCGTATTAGATCTCTCTTCAACAGGCAATCCAAGTGTTTGGATGAAAGCACCGAGAACAATTAGAAAAGAAATTCCTACAGTCGCACTGCCGATTAGACCAATAATTTTTTCGTTCTTGATCTTTCTTCCGAACAATCCGTTAATAAGAAAACCAAGCAACGGTAAAAATGTAGTTAGGTATATAAGATTTATCATTACCATTTGAAGATATTTATCTCGTCAATGTTTACTGTCTTTTTATTTCTGAAGATCGCAATAATAATTGCCAAACCTACTGCCGCTTCTGCGGCTGCAACGGTCATAACAAAAAATACAAATACTTGTCCGATGGAATTTCCAAGATAAGATGAAAATGTTACAAGAGTTAAATTTGCCGAGTTCAGCATAAGTTCAATACACATAAACACAACGATAGCATTTCTTCTGATAAGCACACCCGCAACGCCAACACAAAACATGAACGCACTTAAGATCAGATAATATTCCATTGGTATTGAAGACATCTTTTTCTCCATTTCATTCTGAGGAGTGTAACGACGAAGAATCTCTAATTCATATGTGTTGAGATTCTTCCCCAGATATTCATCGGGGTCAGAATGATAATTACTCGAACTTTTTCTTTGCTAAAACCAAAGCTCCAATTGTAGCAGCAAGAAGTAGAAACCCTGCAACTTCAAAAGGAATAATATAATTTGTATAAAGTTGTTGACCGATTGCCTGTATTGTTCCGGCTTTAACACTGGCTGCTTCATCAGGTGTTAATGTACGGGAAGGACTTCCGTGAAAAATTAAATAAGCGACTTGGACAAATACGAATGCACTAATGAGAATTGCAAAAAATTTAATAGCACGTCTATCTGCAAATAATTTGTGCTCTGTTTCAGTGTTCAATAACATCAGAACAAAAAGGAATAAAACCATGATTGCACCGGCATAAACAATAATTTGAACAACTGCAATGAATTGAGCGTTAAGCAGTAAATATAAACCGGCTAGTGCAAAAAAATTAAGGACTAAAAACACAGCACTAATAACAGCATTCTTACGGGTGATCATCACAACAGATGATATTGCGGCTACAGATGCTAGAACAATAAAAAGAATTATCTGTAAATTCATACTTAAGGTGTATTCCTATAAATCATTCTTGGGAATGGAATTGCTTCGCGTAAATGTTCTAATCCGCAAATCCAGCTTACTGTTCTTTCAAGTCCGAGACCAAATCCGGCGTGAGGTACTGAGCCGAACCTTCTTAAATCCAAATACCATTCAAAAAAAGATTGCGGCAAGTTGTGTTCTTTTATTCTTTCAAGCAGGAAATCTAAATTATCTTCACGCTGACTTCCGCCAATAATTTCTCCGTATCCTTCCGGTGCTATAACATCAACTGCAAGAGCAACTTTGGGATTTTCTGGATCGCGTTTCATGTAGAAAGCTTTAATTTGGGATGGATAACGATGAATCATTACCGGGCGGTCGAATTCTTCACCGATCAATGTTTCGTCTGCTCCGCCAAGATCATTCCCCCACTGGAAATCAACACCCTTCTTTTTCAAAATCTCAACAGCTTCCGTGTAAGAGATCCTCGGGAAAGGCCGTTTTATATTTTCAAGTTTTGTTGTATCGCGTTCAACTTCTTTTAATTCATCTTTCATTTCAGAAAGAACTGTTTGAACAATGTATTCTAAAAATTCTTCGGCAAGATCCATATCATCATTAAGATCGTAGAAAGCCATTTCCGGTTCAACCATCCAGAATTCGGTTAAATGTCTGCGTGTTTTTGATTTCTCTGCGCGGAATGTAGGACCGAAAGAATAAACTTTGCCCAGCGCCATCGCCCCGCTTTCTTCGTAAAGCTGTCCGCTTTGTGTTAGGTAAGCTTTACCAAGATCAAAATATTCCATTTCAAATAAAGTAGAAGTTCCTTCGCAAGCGTTTGGTGTGATGATCGGCGGATCAAAAAGTACAAATCCGCGTGAATCGAAAAAATCTCGAATAGCTTTTACAATGCGCGCACGGATCTTTAAGATCGCAACTTGTTTTTTAGAACGAACCCACAAATGGCGGTTATCAATTAGAAATTCTATTCCATGTTCTTTCGGTGTAATCGGGTATTCGTTTGCAATAGAAATTATTTTTACATCTGTTGCATCAAGCTCGTATCCGCCTACAGACCGTGGTTCAACTTTAACTTTTCCGGTTACTTCAAAAGATGATTCTTGTGTAAGTTTATCGGCATGTTCGAAAATTTCATCCGTAACATTTCCCTTAAAAACAACACATTGAACATACCCGCTGCCGTCGCGCATAATTAAAAATTTTAGCTTTCCACTCGATCTTTTGTTATAAAGCCACCCTTTTAAGGTAACTTCTTTTCCTACATGATCTTTTAGATCTTTGATATAGACTGATGGTCTCATTTAAGTAATTTTTATTTTAAAATCGGTTTCAAATATAACTAAGAGGTTGTTAATAATGCAAAAGTTACGATGACAATTAGTGATAGAACAATAAGGATAAACAAAATTTTTAAACAAAATGAAAATGTAAGGATGAATCACTATTTTAGTACAAAGATAATTTTTAAGTGGTAGACAAATGAATATAACAGATCATTATTTTACAGTACAACACACAAAGAAACCAAGTCCGTCAATCGTAAAATTAGTGTTAGATTTTAGAAAAACGATTGAGACATTGGAAACTAAGCAAAATTTACCTTATGCACTTCAACAAGATGGTAAAAGCGAGGCTTATTTCATCGATTGCCATATCTCTTCCAAAAATATTGTCGATTTATACGACTATGAAGCATCACTAGATCCAGAAGAACAAGATGATATTAAAGCTAATAGAGATTTACAGCCTTTTCATAAACTTTTTTTGAAAATGATTGATGATGCACAAAAAGGTAGACAGTTTAACGACATTATTGTTGAGTATCTACCCGATGGCGAAAGAGCCAACAAACCATTTAAGATTTACGGTGGTCAGCATAGAGCGAAGTCTATAGAAGAAGCTGCTAACAAAGATATAGATCGATACCATGGATTTAGAGTTTACTTCTGTTTAAATGTATCACAACGAAATGATATTGCTCAAGTATCAAATGCAAATATAAATGTTCCTATAGATCTTCTTGATAGAATGCAGGAGACAGTATTAGGTCCTGAACTACGTAATTGGTGTAAATCTGTTGGCTTAATAACAAAAGATTTTGCCGAAAGAAAAAATAAAGAAGGAATAATCACGGCAAGATTGGCAAGAACCTTTGTTGTAAACTTCATGTTTGGGAAAAATCAAACTAAACCAGTTCCTAATAGACCATATAATTGTTATATAGGAAATGAGGCAAACGAAAAATATTTAGCTTATTCAAATAAAGATCGCAAGAAAATTTTGTTTGATCCCAAATTAAAAGAGGCTGGCAAATATTTTGTTAGACTTCATCGAGCACAAATGGATCGGATTAAGAAGGACAAGGAATTATCAAAGACTGCTGAATTTAGAACTAAAACATTAACTCCAAGTATATTATCAGCCTGGGCATTTACAGCTGGTATACTACAAAACGATCTAAACCGACTTAAAAAACTATATGAATTACCCGAAAAAGCAAAAAATAAGAATCCACTATCAGCAAAGGAAATGTCAGAGTATAAACATCAGAATGATAATGAAACCTATAGAGGATTAGGCACAAGAACAGATAAACGAGAGAGGGGGAAATTAATTGAATTATTTCTGGTTTATTCAGAAAAGCAAGAACCATTAATCACAACGGCTTTAATCGATGCTGCTGTGACAACTTATTTAAGCAATATCTTAACGGAAGAAAAGACTAAGAAAATGGCAAGAATAAAATGATCCAAAGTAACACCAGTTTAGTACATTTTGTATTTGAATTATTCAATGATTCAAAGTTCTTTTTGAATGAAGCTAAAAAGTTTGATGAAAGTTCAAAAACATCACAAAAATATTTACGTGCTTCAATCTTATCAGCATGGGCTGGTTTTGAAGGTTGGATTAATAAAACTTGCTTCGACTTTGCAAAAACTTACAATGATTTAACTGAACATGAAATCGCATTCCTTTTAGAAAAACGTGTTGAATTAAAAGATGGTAATTTTAAAAAAACCAATAGTGATAAGTTTGAATCAGTAGAAAATAGATTAGAATTTTTATTAAAAAGAATTGGGAATTACTCGATTGATAAATCAACACAACATTGGAATTCATTTAAGAACATAAAAAAAATCCGTGATACAATTGTGCATCCTAAAGGAACAGTTAATACTGATCTTAAGATAAAAGTAACAAATGAAACGTTGCAGACATTAAATTATTATTTAGAGCTAGCAGGCAAAAAATTGTATGGTAAAAAGATTAAAAAATTTTAGTTTAGTTTAACAATCAATTTTTTATCAAACACTTCTTCGAACAAACCTTTACGTCTTTCAAGATTCCAAAGCTCAATCTCAGGATTTCCATTTTTATTAATCTTCAGATTTAACTCAACTTTATTATTCTTTACTCTACATTCGACACTCTGCACTATTCTCTTATGCGTTCTGTCTAATGAATCAACTACACGCAAAATTGCTGAAAGTTTTTTAACAATTTCTTGTGTTGCCGGAGATAACAAATTAAAATCTTCGTGACGGGATTTCGGATGGCTTTTTCTATGGTAACGCGCTGTATGTGCAATTATACTAATTTCATTTTCATTAAAACCAAGCAGCTCGCTGTTTTTTATAATATAGAAACTATGCTGATGATGGTTTGTGTGTGAAATATGATAACCGACATCATGAAGCATAGCCGCCGCATAAAGATATTCTTTACATCCATCTTTAAGATTATGTAAGTTTTTTATTTGATCAAAGAAATCAACTGAAAGTTTTGCTATATGTTTGCAATGCTGATGATCATATTTGCATGATTCGGCAAGATGTCTAACGCTTTCATTTCTGATATCCGACAAATTAGGCATTGAAGAATCTGCATGAAGTTTTTGAAGGGAATCTAAAATAATTCCTTCCCGTAGCGCATACCCCGAGATTGTAATTGTATTGAGATTTAACAATTGAAAAATTGTTGAAAGAATAATTATTCCTGCAGGAGCTATATCAGCTCTTTTCGCATCAAGTCCGGGAATCCTTTCTCTCCTTGCAACAGTTTTTTTGCTAAGAATTTCTTCTTTAACGTATTCTAATTCTTTACTTGTAAATTCAAAATTATTAAGAATATTAGCGATTGATGTAATGCCTTTTCTCTTGGCTTGAATAATTGAACCGGTTGACATTATTGTTCCGGAAGATCCTACGCAAATGCTGAATCCGGTCTTCTTAATCATAGAAACTGCCTGAACCATTTCAACTTCAATCCATTTTTTACAATCTTCTATTTTTGAATCTGTTATAATATGATCTGGAAAGAATTTTTCAGTTAATCTCACTGCCCCAATCTTCAGACTGATAGAATAAAGTGAGTTTCCTTTAAGACCGATTAAAAATTCTGTACTGCCACCGCCAATATCAATCACCAAAGCTTTTTTATTAAAGATCGGAACAGCTTTCATTGTACCCAAATAAATTAGACGCGCTTCTTCGTAACCGCTGATTACTTCGATCTCGATTCCGGTTTTTTCTAATACTGCTTGAATGAATTCATTCTTATTATAAGCTTCCCTAACGGCACTTGTTGCAACTGCGCGAATAACTGCATTATGAGAGTCGGCAATACCCTTAAATCTTTTAAGAGTTGCAATTGCTCTTCCAAATACTTCCGGTTTGATATATTTAATATTTCCACTACTTCCTTCACCAAGACGTATTACTTCTCTTTCTCTATCAATAATTTCAAAATCACCAGTCTCTTTTGTTTTCACAACAATCAAATGAAAAGAGTTCGTGCCTACATCAATAGCAGCTAAATTTTGATTAATGTTTTTCATGGTTTTGTTTTTCTAGTAAATAATTAAATAGATCAAAAACTGCATCAACAGATACATCCGAAATTAATTCAGATTTACGCAAAAAATATTTTGTTGGACCTACAGGTGCCCAGTTAAATGGATTTGTCGGACCAAATATTGAGATTTGTGGAGTTGCAGTTGCACCGGCTACGTGCATCACTCCTGTATCATTCGTAATGAAAATATTACTAAAGGAAATTAGAGCAGCAAGCTGAGGAATACTTCTATTCAAAAAGTATCCGCTCTCTTTACAACAACACTTTTTTATAAATTCCAATTCATCGTTGTCAGCATCACTTCCAGTAAAATATATTTTAGCATTTATCATAGTTTTAATTCTCTCAATTAGCTCAACATATTTTTCCAACGGCCATCTGTTCTGCGGTTTACCTGCTCCTATATGAAAACCAATTAATGGATAACCATCTTTGGGCAATAACGATTCGATAAATAAATTGGCTGCCTTAATATCCGACTCGTCATAAAATACACTTGTATGATAATTTTTAGTCTTGATTCCAAACGGTCTGACAATATCTAAGATAAAATCCGACACATGAGCATCCGGACATTTACGCCAGTCTAATTTAATTCTGTGATTAAACACAAACGACATTGCATTATTATTCCCGTTTAATTCCTTCGGCCCAATTTTAATTTTAGCTTTTGCTAATCCGGATAGGATACAACTTGTTAACGATACAGCAACAGTCACAGGTACAATTGCAAGATCCCAATCACGTCTTAGAAGTTTTTTCAACCGATAAACATAGCCGGGGAACAAGAGCTTATTGTTCTTGAAGACGAAGATCTCATCAATATAATTATTTTTTTCAACCGCATAATAATTTTCCGGGCTTGCAATCAATGTTATGTGGGAACCCGGATAGGTTTCCTTAATTGCACGGAACAGTGAAACGCTTGCTAACAAATCGCCAAATTGATTGTGCTGGCGGATAACTAAAATATTTTTAGGGCTTCCGAGCGATTTATCAGAATATTCCGGAACCGATAAATATTTTTCTAAGAGACGAATAGTAAAATTTCTAAAAAAATCTTTGAAGGACATTAAGGCTTTTCTTTTGGATTTTCAGATTTAGCAGAATTTAATTCTTCAAAATGAGCTTCGATTACATCTTCTTTTTCAATTTTATATTTTGAAGGAGCTGGATTTACATTTTTTTTGTCAGAATTATTCTTTTTAGGAGCTAAATAGTTTATTACATTTTTGATAGTTCTTAAGACCAAATAGAAAATCATTGAATAAAGAATGAATCTTAATAAACTCATTATCTAACCTTTGACTTCCGGATTGAAATATTCAATGAAGCCCCGATCGTCTCTGAATATTTGTTCATAAAGTTCATCAAAATCTTCCTCTCTGTTTACAAAATCAATTTCGGAAGTATTTACAATTAATAATGGTGTGTTATTATACTTAAAGAAAAAATTATTGTACGCTTCTGATAGCTCGCTTAAATATGCCCGTGTAAGATTCCGTTCTATTTGTCTTCCGCGTGTTTTTACATTTGTTGTTAATCTGTCTATGCTTGATTGCAAAAATATTACCAGATCAGGTTGAGGAATATCTCTTTCCAACAGAGGAAAAATACTTTCGTATAATTTTATCTCTTCACCTGAAAGATTTAGGTAAGCAAATATTTTATCTTTTTCAAATATGTAATCAGAGACAATATACTTGGAAAAAAGATCTTGCTGATTTAACTGCTGCTGTTGTTTGTAGCGGTTGATCAGAAAAAACATTTGCGTTTGAAATGCAAAACGTTTTCTGTCATCATAAAATTTTTCAAGAAAGGGATTCTCTTCGAATTGCTCTAAAATTAAATTTGCGCCAAGTTTATCACACAATTTATGAGCAAGTGTAGTTTTACCTGCACCGATTACACCTTCAATAGCTATGTATCTAACCTCTGACAATTTATATTAATCTATCATTAAGTTTTCGAATTATGTGTTTGTCTATTAAAGAAAGATCAATTTCACTCAATTTAATATTCAGTACGGGGTGGATATAATCATCTGTCAACTCTATCAAAGGAACAAGTACAAAATCTCTATTCATAATATCTTTATGCGGAACAGTTAATATTTCACTCTTATAAATTAAGTTATTATAGAAAAGAATATCAACATCAATTTCTCTAGGATTCCAGCGTATTTCTGATTTTTCTCTTCCGACTTCCTTTTCAATATCTATTAAAAAATAATAAAGTGTTTCTAAATCATATTTAGTATCAACTAATATTACAGCATTATAAAAATTGTCCTGATCTATATTCCCATAAGGTTTCGTTTCAAATACGGAAGAGGATTTTACTAAACTGCAATTCTTATCTTGACTAATTAACTTTACAGCACATAATAAATAATTAAATCTGTCTCCTTTATTTGAACCGAGACCAATATAAACATTATTTCCCATTTTCTTTGATCACTTCAGCTTCAACATAATCAAGTACACCACCGACCGGAACACTATGTTTACGTACCCTTACAACAATTTTTTTAATAGCGGAATATTTCTTTAGAAGCGAATCGGCAATAACAGTAGCAAGGGTTTCAATCAAATAATATTTCTTCCCATGAACAAGTTGATTGATAAACTTATATACTTCAGTATAGTTGATCGTGAGCTTAAGATCGTCTTTTTCTGCTGCGGCAGAAAAATCTGTGTAGATATCAACATCAGCTTCAAATTTTCCACCCATGTTTTGTTCTTCTTGATGAGCGCCGTGATATGCATAGAATGATGCATTTTTTATTCTGATAATATTAATCATTTGACAATTTTCTTTTAGTAAGATAGTAGTTCATTAACCCTTTAAAGTTAGCAAATAAAATTCCGATTAGCACTAATGTGCTTCCGGCAAGAGTTTGAAAAGAAAAATTTTCGTTCATAATCAGCCAGCCAAGAATAACCGCTATAATCGGAGTAATAAACGCTGTAAGTGAAAGGATTACAACGTTCATCCTTTTCAAC
>Ga0082335_1004571_pt1 | contig 20502 bp, 15 predicted proteins | sample Subgrocontami58m_FD_72375 | JGI IMG/M metagenome (GOLD analysis project Ga0082335, IMG submission 72375) | Subsurface groundwater microbial communities from S. Glens Falls, New York, USA - GMW37 contaminated, 5.8 m (SPADES assembly) (version 2) ... | reverse complement strand
CATTCAACAATGCTACGCTGCTGACAATGTTCAAACAGTCTCCTGCCAAGCCAATTCGCGTGTATGCCGGTGTTGGGACGTATGAGAAAAATGTCGGCGGCTTTCCTCCCGGGACAACCGAAGGAAACTTCTACCGGGCAAACCGCAGCTTCAGAAAAATCTTGGGGCAAAAGGAATACGCATTCGAATATAGAGATTTTCATGATGGTCACAGTTGGGGAAGATGGCGGAACGAATTGCCGTACATTTTGCGTTGGTTCTTCGCTCCAGCGAAGCAAAAATGAAACTTCGATTCTCCCCTTCGGCGCAATTCAACGCAACGCTGAAATACTTGAGCGTTGCTTCAATGCTTACCGCCAGAGCACAACGCTTAGACCCGCGAAACTCCACCGAAGCTATTGGAATTCGATTTCATGATTTCTTGAGCCAAGTTAATACAACCAATGATTCATTGGCGAAAAACCATCTCATTGAAGACTATGTCGCACGAGTGCGTTCGTACGGGCGAGCTGTCATTGAAGACTCAACGATTTATTTTCTCTATCTCGGCAACGCAAAACGCGTCGGCGTACCTGGCGACATCAACGGCTGGAGTCCCGCCATCGACACGATGACGAGAATTCCGAAGACGAATCTTTTCTTCCTCGCGAAAACAATTCATCCGGCTGCGCGATTCGAATACAAGGTCACCGTTGACTCAATATGGATGCTCGATCCTCTCAATCACCAACAAGCAATGGGCGGCTATGGACCGAATTCCGAAATCTGGATGCCGCAATATCATGCGCCGAAGGAAATTGAATATCGAACAGACGTACTACACGGGCGGCTTGATTCGCTTAGCATCAAAAGTAAACTGCTGCATCGAACACACCCTGTCTTTGTGTATCTGCCGCCTGGCTACAGAAAGCTCTCGCGCACACGTTATCCTTCGATATATGTAACGGATGGTGGTGAGTACATTACACTTGCGCTCATGACAAATGTGTTGGATAATTTGATTGCAGAGAAACGTATTCCATCAATCATCGCTGTGTTTGTTGATCCTCGAACCGATGTTCGAGATTCTGAGACAAGCAAACGCATGTACGATTACACGATGAGCGATACGTTCGTAACATTCATGGTTGAAGAAGTCCGGGCACGCTTGTTAACAAAGTATCGCATGGACTGGCAACCGGAGCTTACAGGAATCATGGGCGCTTCGCTCGGCGGACTAATTTCAACGTATGCTGCGTTCACGCGTCCCGACATCTTTGGGCTTTGTGCAGCGCAGTCCCCTTCGTTTTGGTGGAAGAATGATTCGATGATTACAATGATCGCCAACGCTCCGAAGAAGAATCTAAAGTTCTACATCGACACAGGAACAATTCGCGATGCACAAGAGAACGCTTCCAAAATGAAATCGGTCATGGATCGCAAAGGGTATCAAGCTCATTACGAAGAACACCCTGAAGGGCACAATTGGGTGAACTGGCGGGCACGGATCAGTCACATATTGGAATATTTCTGGGGTACACAATGAAGAAAACACTCCTCGCTTTCTTTCTTCTGCTCTCATCCTCTCGCTTCTCTCATCTTTCCTTCTCACAATCTCTTGTTGAAGATTTAGCAATCGAAGTCACCGGCAACTCACGAGAGTTTGCGTTCACGAACAAAGAAACCGCTTTCTTCTACGGTGAGACGAATTCAGAAAACAAATCAAGCTGGCAGGGCTTCAACGTCTTCGGTCACGAGTTTGTAGACGATTATGAGATTTGGATCGACGAGAAGAGGCTTGAACGAAAGTCTTCACTGAAAGCTGTTGTGTATCCCGATTATCTGAAGAGAATCTACCCTGGCGGAACCGTTGAAGAGCTACGCGTTTCTGACAGCCTCCCCCTTTTTTCTGTTACAATCACATCTCCGAAACCAATTCACGTAGATGTCGTCCCGTATTTTTCCGACGGACGTGCAGCGGAACAATATGAGATTCAGTTGAAATCAGAGACTGCACTCATCGCGCGAAAGAATCATCTGACCAAAACCGAAAAAGAAAACTATCCCGTGTGGCTTGCGATTCATGGAACGGGATTTCTTCCGCAACTCAAGTCGGTTAAGAAAGGCGGACAGTTTTCGCCGGTGATGATGTTGGCAAGAAAAGCGAAGTCTCATACAATCGCATTTTGTGTTGGAGATGGGATAGATGAGACTGCATCAGCAGCAAAGAACTACATTCTCAACAAAGAGAAATATCACGAAGCACGTCGAGCAAGAATGGAGAAGTTGTTGAGTGAAACATACGTTGAGACTGACAACAAGCGTTTCAACAAAGCTCTTGCATGGGCTAAGCTTTCGCTTGATGCTTTGATGATGAATCAAGTAACAAAAGGCATCTTCGCGGGCTTGCCGTGGTTTAACAATTATTGGGGACGAGATACGTTCATCTCATTGCCCGGGGCTACGCTTGTACAAGGACGCTTCACCGAGGCAAAACAAATTCTCACAAGCTTCGCCGCCTTTCAGCAGCTTGATTCCAATTCGACGGACTACGGAAGAATCCCCAACATCGTCACGACGACTGACAAAGCGTATAACACCGTCGACGGAACTCCGCGCTTTGTGATGATGGCAAAAGAGTACGTAGAGCGTTCAGGTGATACAACGTTCATGAAAGAAATCTATCCAGCCATCGTTCGCTCGATTGAGGGAACGCTGAAGCATCATTGCGATTCGCTTGGTTTCTTAACACACGGAGATGCCGAGACATGGATGGATGCCGTTGGACCCGACGGTCCGTGGAGTCCAAGAGGAAATCGTGCGAACGACATTCAAGCGTTATGGGCACAACAGTCGGAAGCGGGAATTTGGTTTGCGACAAGGCTCGGAGATGTGAACTCTGCGCGCTCGTGGAATCAGCACTTGGAAAAAATGAAGAAGAGTTTTCCATCATACTTCATCAACAAGAACACTATGATTGACCATCTCAACAGAGATGGCTCGAAGGACACTCAGCTTCGGCCCAATCAAATCTTTGCTGTGGGCTTGCTCGATGAAAATAGTCGGGCACAAATCCTCCAATCAGTAATCAGTAATCTCACGTACGAATACGGCGTCGCATCACTTTCGCAGGACGACGCGAACTTCCATCCCTACCACCAATATGAGCTTTACTATCCGAAAGACGCCGCGTACCACAACGGCACCGTGTGGACCTGGTTACAAGGTCCAGTCATTTCTGAATTGTGTCACTTCAACAAACAAGAGATCGCTGCAAAGATAACCGAGAACTCCATCCATCAAATCCTCGATCAAGGCGCAGTCGGAACGCAATCAGAGTTGCTTGATGCAATCGCTCGACCGAATGAAAAGGAAGCACGGCTCTCCGGCACGTTTTCACAAGCGTGGAACCTCGCCGAGTTCATCCGCAACTTTTATGACGATTATCTGGGAATTCGCGCCACATTGTTAAATCACGAACTTGTCCTCCGACCCCGACTTCCGACTTCTTTGGGAAATGTGAAAGCAACCATCAATCTTAACGGCAGGGCGCTGCCTATTGAGATCAGACGAACCGTTGACTCAACTGTCGTACTGATTAATGGTAAGAATCTCCACAAAGGAGGAATTGGACGAATCAATTTCATTCTGAACGGAGACAAAGAACTTGGAACGCACTTCATTATACCACCTGAATCCTCTACGATGTATGTGTTGAAAGACGGCGATGTAACTCTCTTTATCAACAGCGTTCAACAATCCAATATCGGTATCACATACGATCAAATCTTCCATTCATCAGTGCTTGAATCATTACAACTTGCAACTCCTAAGCTTCGTGATGGACTTCAAGCGTTGCGCGGACCTAACTATCCACTTCTTTCTCATTCTCGAATCAAAGCGACAAACTCTTCAGCAACTGCTCTTGCAAACGTGAGTGATCCCATTGGTGATGATAAAGGAACGGGAGCATATCTCTACCCGATGTACCCTAACTTTCTCAAAGGCTCATTCGACATCACCAACTTCAAGCTTAGTTATGACGACAAGAATGTTTACTTCTATCTCAAGTTCAAAGCTCTCTCAAATCCGGGTTGGCATCCCGAGTATGGATTTCAGCTTACATACGTCGCGATTGCGATAGATGAGGATGGGGTGAAGGATTCGGGAAAGCGGTTGGTTGAACAGAACGCAAACTACATGCTGGATGAACAACGCGCATACGAGAAATTGATTCTCGTTGGTGGAGGTGTTCGGCTTGAAGACAAGAGCGGAAAGATTCTTGCCGCGTACATCCCGACCGAAGCTGATATTTCTAATCCACTTGGCAACGCGGAGAGTGGAACAGTCAGCTTCGCGCTTCCTCTCTCCTATCTCGGCAAGCCGTCAAGCAAATGGACATTTACAATTCTCGTCGGTGCACAAGATGATCATGGCGGAGCTGGAATTGGTGAGTTCAGAACTGTAAACAAGGAAGCCGGAGAATGGAATGGTGGCGGAAAGATGAAGTTGGACGAGCCGAATGTGTACGACACGCTTGTAGTAAATGGAAAGTAAGCTATACTGTCCAATCTTCAGCGCTAAGTCCCGGAACGCGCGAGAACTCTCTAAGATTGTTTGTAACTAATGTTACGCCGAGACTTCGTCCATGCGCGGCTATCAACATATCCATCGAGCCGATCGACTGTCCTCTTTGCTCCAGGTCTGCCCGAATCTCTCCGTAATGTTCTGCCGCTGCTTTGTCAAATTCAACCAACTCTGCAACGGTGATCATCGAGACACCGACATCAGAAAGCGAGTGGCTTTGCAAACGTTCAAGCGCGTGAAGCGGTTTCTGCTTAATAATAAATATACAGATATTTGTGTCAAGCATGTGCGTCATTAGAAGATGCGCTCTCGCTCCGATGTCTTGGGCTGTTCCCTTTCGTTCATAAAGTCGTCAGAAAAGAAGTCTAAGCTCTCGATTAAGAGTTGCCATGGTTTGTCTTTCGAGAGCAAGACAATCGCATTGCCGACCTTCTTAACATAGACTTCATCCCCCTCGACCCTATAATTCTCAGGTAAGACCACAGACTGCTTCTTGCCATCAAGAAGAACTTTTGCAACTGTCATAAACACTCTTTCGACATTTTACTAATGCAATGTACTGTTGAAGAACTTCGGAGGCAACAACAAGATTAGCACTTGTCACCCTTTGACGCTTCCAAGCGTTAATCCGGAAACAAGATACTTGCTTAACGCAAGAAAGAGAACCACAACGGGCATCGTCCCCATGCTTGACGCTGGCACAGTAAGATCATTTCCATAACTCACTGACGCGAAAACGGAGTTCCGGGAAGAGCGGCGACCTCACCTCATCATCGCCTTGAAACTCCCCCACAAGCTCAAAGCCTTTGGGCGTTAGTCGGTACACTTGCAACGTTCGCTTGGTGTAGTCGGAGAGCCAGTATTCTTTCACACCCTCTTCAGCGTATAGCTTGAACTTATACCCCTTATCTCGCACCTCAGAAGTTGGCGACAAGACTTCGACAGCAAGGTCTGGCGCACCTGCGATATGCTCGTCCTTGACAATTGAAAGACGCGCATGAGAAACGAACAGTAAATCGGGTTCCACAACAACATCTTCCCGAAAGTACACATCACACGGCGCTATGAATACCTTACCAAGCTGTTCTTTCCGAACATATCCCCCAACAATCAAAGTAAGATTGAATATGGTATTCTGATGCAATGTGGTCGGAGCGGGGGACACGACTAAATCTCCTTCGAAAAGTTCGTAGCGCTTCCCATCTTCGGGCGTGGATAATAAATCCTGATATGTGTACTTAACCTCTACGGCTGGCATAAACAACTCCTCGTTCTTCAAAGGAAAGATAGCAGAGCAAGTGAAACATGCAAGTGTACTCTATCCCTTCACACTTCCCAAGGTCAATCCGGAAACAAGATACTTGCTCAACGCAAGAAAGAGAACAACAACGGGAATCGTCACGATGATCGACGAAGCGCCGTAGAGTCCCCATTCCGTGCTCATGTTCGATTCGAACGATTTAAGTCCGAGGGGGAGAGTCCAAAGTTGTGAGTCTTGAAGGATTTGCGCAGCAACAAGATATTCAGCCCAAGCAGTCATGAATGAGAAAAGCGCCGTGATGACAAGGGCGGGTGCAGCAAGTGGAAGAATGACTTTATAGAATGCTTGAAATTGATTGCAGCCATCAATGCGAGCCGCTTCCTCCAGCGAGTATGGAATCGTATCGTAATATCCCTTCATCGTCCAGATCGTAAACGGCAGTGCTGTTGCTGTGTAGATGATGATGACACCGAGATATGTGTTGATGAGACCAAGTTTGATGAGCATGATATAGAGCGGAAGCAAAAGCATTGTCGCCGGAAACATCTGCGTGGTCAGCAAACTCAGCAAGCCAAAGTTTCTCCCGATGAATTTGAATCTCGAGAACGCGTACCCCGTCATCGCCGCAAGCACAACGCCGGTAATGGTTACGACGAGCGAGACCAGGATGCTGTTCCACAGCCACAACAAGAACGGCTGGTCGGTGAACAGGCGAATGTAGTTGCTGAACGTGGCGTTCTCGGGAATAATCTCAAGCGATGTTGAAAGTAATCTGTCTGCAGGACGCAGTGAAATGGTTACAACTTGAAGAATTGGATAAACAGCGATAGCGCAGAAGATGATAAGCGTGGTATACGTAGCCGTCAGTCTCAAAATTCTCTTTGGACCTGCCCCCAACATACTCTGCTTTCCTTGCAGGGAACGACTCTTCGGAGGAACAGCAGCAAGAGCCAACCACATATTATCCTTTCTCCTGCGCAGCGTTTTCTCGGCTACTCATGAAAGCTTTCAGTTCTTCCGCCGACGAAATCCGAATGGCATCTTTGCTTTCCAAATGGCCGATCATATCGAGAAACTTCTCGATGTCCTCCCCACACTCCTTCCACATCTTCCGTCGGATTTCATGAATCTCTTCGACAATCGGATCTTCAACCATTCTCTCCTCCTTCTTTGCTATACAGCAGTTCGTATGGTGTTACAATGGTCGGGGTCTTGATTCCTATTTCTTCATTCACTCTCTGCAGCCGCCGAATCACTGCACCATTGGCATACGCAATATGGGCAATATCCGCTGCCGCTTCAAGAGGCAGCCCGAGTGAGCTTTTGTAGATTCGTATCAACCCATCAACATTATCATTTGGCGTCAAGACCGGGATACCTTTGACCAATTCAGACCTCCTAATGGACATCGCAGGGTCACCCCTGAGTATCTCCTCTCTTACCACTTCGGAGACAAGCAATTCAAACTCGTATCTGCGACTTTCCCACCATTCACGCGTTACCTGTTGATTGGCACTTATGACCATGTCGCGACTTGGTCGTGAAACCAAGTAGCTTGGAATTGTTGTCTCTATGTAGACGGAGGGTTTAGCCACGATCAAGTGAGTCTAATATGCTGCTTCTGTCGCCTTTGTGCTTCTCATAAACACCAAACTAAACCCAAGCAGAATCGCGAAGATTACCATCGAGAGTGCGGCTGCATAGCCATAACGGTACAGATTGAACGCAGCCTTATACACAAACGAAACAAGAATATGTGTCTGGTCAGATGGCTCACCTGCATTACTCACAAGCCAGACGATATTCAAATTGTTGAATGTCCACACTGTGCCGAGCGTGATAGCTGGAATCATTACCGGACGAATGAGTGGAATCGTGATCCTCCAAAGCTTGTGCCACCACGAAGCGCCATCAATGTCAGCGGCTTCATACAACTCTCCCGGAATGCTCTGCAGGGCGCCAAGTGCAATCACCATCATGAACGGGAAGCCGAGCCATACGTTTGTGAGAATGCAGGCGATGAACGCTTCAGTCGGGCTTTTCAGCCATTCAACAGCAGGTAAGTTCAGATACTTCGTGATGATCAAATTGATTGAACCGTATTCATAGTTAAACATTCCTCTCCACGTTAACGCGACAATGTACTGCGGAATCGCCCACGGGAGAATAAGCAGCGTTCTGAAAATCGGTTTACCTTTGATGTCTTTCTGATTCAACAGTAACGCAAGAAAAACTCCTAGCACAACGTGGAACGTAAGGTTCACCACAGTCCAGATAATCGTCTTCACAAACACCATGTAGAAATCCGGCTGTGTTGGTTCCGTGAAGACTTTGAGGTATTGTTGCGGTCCAATGATCGACCAATCCTTGATGTGGCGAAGATTCATGTTCGAAAATGAAATCACGACGTTGTATATGAACGGGTAGAAGACGACGGCAAACAGGATCAGGAATGAAGGGACGACAAGGAAGGCGACAAAGAGTTTATGTTGTGCTCGGTTCATGTTTCTTTCTCTCAACCCTGAGCCCGACGAAAGCGGACGAAGGGTCTGAATAATCATGATGATACTAACGGGGTGATATTCAACTGGCAGTGAGGTTCTTCGCTTCGCTCAGAACTTAAAAACATCATTCATTCATCTCCAAAATCTTCCTCAACGCAAGCTCCTGCATATCCCGTGCTGCAATCTCAGCCGTCTTCGCGCCGCCAAGCACCGCCTGATAACTCGGTCGCATCGAATCCCAAATTGCGCGCAGCTCAGGAACGACAGGCATCGCTCGTCCGCGTTCAATCTGCAACGCAGAATTTCTCAAGATGTCATCATTCTGCACAAACTCAGAATTGACTGCCTCGACACGAGTCGGCATCGTGTTCAACTGCTTGGCAGTTTCGAGCTGCATTTCCGGCGACATCAAAAATCTTAACAACTTCACAACAAGCGGACGCTTCTCTTGCGGGACGTTCGTGTTCAGCGAATAGCCTTTGGGTGAAATCATCGGCGCACACCACAACCCCGTGCTCAGGATTTTCGGGAGCGGTGCAACACCAATATTGATTCCCGCCTTCTTGTATCCTGCCCACGACCAATCGCCGTTCACAATCATTGCACTTTTACCATCTTTGAATAACGCATCAGCAATATTGTAATCTGCCTCGCCGGGAATGATCTTGTATTTATCCCGCAAGTCTTCAATAAACTTCAATCCGTTAATCGTACCTTCGGAAGCAAGCGTCGGCACGCCGGCATCCGTCATCACCCATCCGCCAAATCCTGTCATAAATGGAATGAAGAAGAATGGCTCGGTGTAGTTCCAGCACAAACCGTATTGATCAATTTTGCCGTCACCATTCTTATCAACAGTCAGTCTCTTGCCGATCTCAATCAACTCCTCATCGGTCTGCGGCGGAGATGTAAGCAGAGCTTTGTTGTAGATGAGTGTGAGATGATTGCCGAGCTTATCCGCAAGTTGGTAGAGATGGCCCTTGTAGTACGTAAGTGCTTTCGGAATAAACTTGTCGAGGTATTCCTTCTCAAACAGCGGCTCAAGCGGCTCGATAATTCCCATCACCTCAAACGGTCCGACTTGATCTGAAGGACCATACACAAGGTCAGGACCTTGACCTGCAATTGCCGCAACGATAAAACCCGAACGCAGCTCTTCAGTCTCTTTGTAAATCGCTTCGACTTTGACGCCAGGATTTTCCGTCATGAATTTCTTCATCTGGTCTTCGAGGATCACGCGTTCATCAACACGCATCTGGTGCCAGATGACGATGTGGCTCATGTCGGGCTTCTTCTTACAGCCAGCCAAAAGCGCTATAAGAAGAAGCAAGACAATCGTGAGAAGTTTTGATGAAAGATCTGTGAACATGAAATACATTCTAGTTGAATCAGGCGAACACACCCTGTTCCGATCATTCGGTCGGAACGGTCCCCCCTCTCAAGAGAGGAATCGTTGTTAGCGCAGATCTGTGCCCGATCAAAAACGTTCGCCGATATGGGGCTGTCCAAAAAGAAAACGTCTTGTCATTCTGAGGGAGCGGAGCGACCGAAGAATCCACTCCTGGACCACGTTATGGATTCTTCGACCCTGAAAAGCGGGTCTCAGAATGACATAACAAAGACTTTTTCTAGTCATCCCGCAAAGCGGGACGACAGGGAAGAATGCTGAATAAAAAACAACACTGAAAAAAGTATTGCATCAGTCTGACCTTAGAACTCAAACAGAAGGCATTGCCCCGGCAGAAGTGTTGCTTGAAGATGACCCTCGTTCACTGAATACTTGTTAGAGCTGAGCAGATCTTGGACTCGCTTCTCTGAAGTGTCAAGCTTCACGGAAGCTTGTTCACTCGAATGATAGTTAGTGTTCGTTACAACTGCAATACGTTTTTCCGGGTTGTCCGAAACCCTCGCGAACGCAAGGATATGTTCGTTATGGTCGTGCAACATCACGAACGACTGAGGCTTCTCATCTACGACAATTTCTTTATACCGGTTTCGAGCTTCGAGCACCTTCTTCACCCACGAACCGATTTGTTCTTTGTTCAGCCAATCGTAACCGTACTCGCTGAAGAGCGGAAGCTTTTCCGACGGCAAATGTTTCAATTGCTCTGACGTGAAGTCCAATCCGGTATTGATGGGATACGTCTCCGCAAGCTCGTAGCCGGAGTGAATAAACGGAATGCCCGGCAAGAACGCATTCAACACCATCGCCCACTTTGAATATGTGATTCCACCGTGGCGTGAAGCCGCACGCGGCGTGTTGTGATTTTCCGGCGTTGCGAAGAACGGAATTGCGAATCCTTCCGTCGAAGCGCGACGAACAAACTGCTTGATACGCGACGGATGATGTTCATCCACCCATAGGAAACCAAATACAGCATTGTAGCCTTCTTCCCTGCTACGGTACGAGATGGAAAAGTTCTCATCCCAAAATGCAAAGTCAGGGTCATTGTCGCGAGCGGCTTTCACTATTTCACTCTTTACATCCATTGGCAACGCATGTCCCATATCAATCATGACGCCGTCAATATGAAACTCGCGCTGATAATAGGGAATGATACCAACGATGCGGTCCCACAACGGACGATTGATGTGTTGAGGCTGCGCAAGCCGCGTGTCATACATGCGAATCGTGTTGTACGCAATATAATTGAAGTCAGGATGCTCATACATGCGCAGGTATGTGACGTCGCCCCACGGTGGCTGGTTGTCGTCCGGCGGCCAATCGGCGAACGCTCCGGGAATCTTCACTCGCTGACCGCCCGGCAGCACCCCAACGTAACGTCCATCTTCTTTATTGACAAAATCTGGATGCGGCGGCGGCGTGAAAAAGTCTCTGTAGATTTGATGCGGCGGCGTGAGATGGTCGAAGTTATGTTCACGTACTTGATGATGAATGTGGTCAAGCTCATGACGCGTGAAGATGGGAGAGCCGTACCGCGCTTCATCGTGATGCAACGGGTCGCGTAACTGAAGTTCCTCTTTGATCCAATACATCCACTCGGGATGTTCCTTCACCCAATCAGCATCTTTTGCCGCAGTACGGAAGACGAACTCAACAACGACGCGGAAGCCCGTCCTATGTGCTGCTTCGACGAACGCTTTGAACTCAGTCTTCGCATCGAGTCCAAGCGCAGGCTCTGCCTGGTTCTCATCCAGCTCATACGGATTACGAATCGCGTACGGTGAGCCGAGCGTCCCCTTGTTGCCGTCATGTCCAATGGAGGTGATAGGGAGAAGATGAATTGTGTTTGCGCCGAGCCGTTTGATGTACGGCAGCATTGCCATTGCTTTGAGGAACGTTCCCGTTTCTCTAAAACCTTCGCTGTTCGCAGGAAGGTCGAGCTTGCCGTTGTCGTTGTGGTCAAACGCCGCCGTTGTTCGCACAAACATGTTGTAGATAACTGCGTCCTTGCTCCACTCACCGCCTGTTGGCTTTGGCGTTACTGGCGCTTTCGCTATCTTTGCCTTGCGAACAACATCAAGATAGAACACGAATGGGCTCACCTTCACACGCTTCGGTGTTACTTTGTCGGTCAGCCAAAGTAATGGCACCGAGTAGTTGTATTTCCTTTCCTTTGTCTCCTTCTTCTTCTGAACTAACACTTCCTCCAAGACGTCTAATGCATTACTACCTGAGCACGATTTCAACATAGACTATTTTTTTCCGAATGTATCTTTCAGAATGATGGGAGTATCGGATTTTTCTTTCACATTCAATGAGCGATGATCCGATGGGAACTCTTCGCTCGGAGTCCACTCCCCCTTTTTTCCGCTGTTGGTGAATTTGTATTGTACTGGAATGCCGATAGGGACATTGACCTCCAACGACCAGACTGCATCGTTAGCAATCTTGTCGCCGTGGGATCCGTCGTCATACATTCGAATGAAGTTCGGCGTCCACTCCGCCAGCTCTTTCAGATTGCCGACGATGTAAATTGCTTGAGGGACTTTTTCCTCACTTGCATCAACTGTAAACAATACTTTTTGTACATCACCTTTGCTCTGAGCCATCACCCCTTGACCTCCACCGTTACCGGTGATGATAATCGGATCAAAGCCCGGTGATTTTATATTCGCTCCAGCGAGCCGGGCAAACTTGTACACATTATTCAGATGAATGCGGAACGCATCATCGAAGGGCTTATCGCCCGCAGGGGCGGATTGATCATGACCATACCACCAGAACCAATCAGAACCTTCCGCGGCGTACATCGCTTCAAACGCCATGTACGTGTACCATGCTTTTGTTTCCTGCCTCGGCGGACTTGCTTTCGGGTCTGGTTGTTTCAGACCGCTCTTTTCCAAATCTTGTCGCGCACGAAGAAGATATTCCCATGCCGTGTTTTCTTCCTTCTCGCCAATCCATGTATCGTAGTTGCCGTTTATCCATGAGCCGGGCCAGAGTTTCTTCATCGCTGGAAGTTGTTCAATGGGATGAGATGCAATCCCTCGACTTGGATTTCCAAACAAATACTCTGTCGTCGTCGTCGTGATGACTTGCTTCGTCGTGTACAGCTTGCTCAACTTCCGATAGAATGCGTTCAAAAATTCCTTCCCATCAATGTCTTGACGATACCATTCCCACGCATTCTCGCCGTCAAGAATTACAGTTATCAAAACATCCGCTTCATCCTTTTTCGACGCACGAGCGAGAATTGTTCGAATGAAATCTTCCGCCGCCTCTTCCCCTTTGTAGTGTTGATATTTGAAGCCGATGCGGTCCGACAAATCCGTATCACGAAACACGAGCGCCATTGATTGCGACTTGCCTGTTGCGTCAACGCCTGCGTCGAAGCGATACGGTGTTGTGTTTGGCAGATTTTCAGGATCAGAACGCTGCAGCACTTTCACGTCGGAGGCTGTCCAGAGCACTCCGTTGTTACGAAGAATTGGCAACACAGGCTGTGCAACAGAACCTTCGCCGGGCCACATGCCGGTCGGCTGCGTGCCAAAAACTTCTTTATAGAACTCTACAGCCTTCGCAACTTGTGCGTTCGCATCTTGCGGATACGAATAGCGTGGTGGTAACAAATCATTCGGCTGGCAGGTGCGAGTTAAATCAGAATCATACATGAGAGGCAAGATGGGGTGATAAAACGGCGTGGTGATGATATCAATTTGTCCGGTATACTTCACTGCGTCATAACGCAATGCCTTGTGAATAGGAATGACGTTTGCCATCACTTTGTACGCTTCAACGATCATCCGTTGGCAATCTCTTTCAGTAATCTCTTTCTTCAGATAGAACTTCTTCTCATTCGATTTGAACTCGACGAGATCACTCAAGTCGCACACGGAACCATCGGACAGTTTCACGGCACCCTTCAAGAAGTCAGGATCGAAGTGAGCAAGGTAAAAAAAGAACTTTGTCTCACGCATTTCCTGCTCCGAAAAACTTATGCCCTCGTTCTTCTCTGCAAGTTTGTTCTTCAGCGCATCATATTCAGGGAAGCGTGCAATCTGCACTTCGCTGATGCCAAATGCGTTCCACGTATTCGTGAACAAATACTCTTTGTCTTTGCTACCGAAATCTGCCGTGGGCTTCAGCATCAAATCAATCCACGGGTCAGTCTTACCTCTCCTTGCCAATAAGAAGTTCTTGACGTTAATCGTATTCTTCTTTGTATCAACGTAAGGTTTGAGACGATTGATGTAATATTCACGAAGCTGGAATAGAAGGGACGATGTAAGATTGATATTGCAGTGAACATCAGGGAAGTTCTGAAGCATTGCCGCCATGTCGTAGTAATCTTTCGTCGCGTGCGTGCGCACCCAGGGACCTTCAAGCTGATCTGTCGCGGGGTTCAAATACAATGGCTGGTGCTGATGCCAGATAATGTTTAAGAAAACCGGTTTGTCCGAATGGACTCCTTCGGAGAGGTTAGGGGTTTGAGGATATTCGTCATTCGGATTTGATTTTGGAATTGGCGGGATCGCCGTGAGTTCAATCGTATTATCCTCAGTCAAAACGAAAATGGAATTCTTGCCGGAGTTGTTGTAATTGGCAACGAGAACAGGATTGCCCGGATCGTTGATATACTTATCCTGATTCACATAAAACAAATACTGATAAATCCCCGGCTGCATCTTTCTCACAGCCGACCATTTGTTCGAAGTGTTCTTCGACATCGGCGTTTCGTCTTTCGACCAGCCGTTGAAATCTCCGACAAGTGAGACGGATATGTAGCCTTTGTCAGGGAGAGTAAATTGGATGCCGTTGGGTGTTACCGTTGGTTGAGCAAGAGAGAACGACTGCAAAAGAAAAGCAATGAAATAGTAAGAAAGTCGCTTGCGTGGCATTACTATCATCTAATCTCCCTGTTGATACCAAACATATTTCTTTCCATCCCATAAGATTAGTCCACTCGCAGACCCGCTTTTCTCAACATGAAGAGCCTCTCCACACAAGTTTGGAATTGTAGTTTTCCCAACTCTAAGCTCGACTTTTCCCCTTGGATAGACACTCCAAATATTCATCCAACGGAAGTCGTCGCCACCATTTCCGCAGGGCCTTCCCGCACCTACTATGAATATCTTATTGCTTCCCGAATGCATGATCGCAATACCTTTTTTCTTCGTTTTGTTTTGTATGACTAAGAAGGCAAAATCCATCTCCCCATCACCATCAAAATCTCCTCGAAGATAGAAGGGGTTTATATGGAAAGAAAAAATGTAATTCTTGTCGAGACCAAGTTCCGAAAATAGTTTACTCACGGGGAATGGAATGTTTTGCTCTTGCATCCTCTTGCCATATTCATTCTGTGCCAGAACACAGCAGCTAAGCAAGGGAAGAAGAAAAAGATGTATCTTAAGAATCCTTCGTTGACGATTCACTTGTTTTGAGAGTACTCTTTGGGGCGACTCGGTGAGCCGTCCGTTAAATGGAACTACTTCGTCAACACCATCTTCTTCATCTCGCTAAACGAGCCGGAGTTGAGACGATAAAAATACACGCCGCTTGCAAGTCCGCTCGCATCAAACGTCCGCCTATGACTTCCCGATTGCAGTTCTTCATTCACCAGCGTTCTCACTTCCCTGCCCAACACATCGTACACCTTCAACGTTACGTGACTGACCGCTGACTTCTGACCTCTGACCTCTGCTATTTGAAATCTGATCTCCGTCGTCGGGTTGAACGGATTGGGGAAGTTTTGACTCAACGCAAACTCTGTCGGGGTTTCCGAATTCGTTGGCTTCACATCGTTCAGGATGCTATCGGGAATGCTGGAATAGCAGACAGCAGTGTACGCAGGAATCGTCATACTCGGCACAACTCCGCCGCTGACGGTGAGTGTGCTTTGATCCAAAATATTGTAGTACGTGCCGGAACCAACCCACGGTACAGTGGAAACTGTTTGCTGCAAGCCGCTTAAGTTCGCAACCGCGACAAAACGGGAGTTCGTGCTTACATCCTGAAATCCCCACACTAATGTTTTTTGTGACTCGTACCGGAACAATCGGATAAGCGCTCCCTGAAACAGCGCGGGATTCCGCTTGCGCTGACGAATAAGCGCTTTGTACCACGCGTAGTGTTCCTGCCCGCGTGGTGTCCCTCGCAAGCTGAACTGTACAGGTCGGTACGAGAGTTTCTGGTTGTCGTTCTGCCACCCGCGTGCTTCACTGAATTCCATTCCTTCCCACAACATCGGGATGCCAAGCGATGCGAACATGAACGTTGCATAAAGCTTATCCCGAAGAAGTGCTTCAGGAAGGGTGACTCCTTGGAACGTGATCATCTCATAGATCAACGACTGCTCATCGTGATTGACTGTTGCGTTCACCGGCTCAACACGACTTCCGTACGTGCTTGGCGTTGAAGGGAAGTCATTGCCCGGATATGCGCCAAGATCGAGCACAAGGTTTTCAATTCTCTCAAGCGTTCTGTTTCTAAACCGGGCTTCATCAAATACCTCATCATGGAAACTGTCGTGCCAGCCGCTTGTGATTCCACTGTAGTAAATGAGCGCAGGACTTTCGGGCAGATGTTCTGCAATCTGATAGACTCTTCCCTGATATTCCTGCTCGATTCTGTTTGCCCATCCAAGAATTCCTTTCGTCGGCTCGTTGATGTTCCAGCCGACGCCTTGCGTGTAGTCGTAACGGAATCCATCGACGCGATACTCATCGATCCACATCTTCAGGGAGTTGTAAACATATTCTTGCGTCTCATCAGTCCAATGATCCATGTCGCGGAAGAAGCAAAGCTGGTCTTCGTTGAAACGGAGATCAGTACAAAGCTTGACATACGGACTCGTTGCAACGTCGGGCTGCATCTGCCACAGTGGTCCGGGATCGTTAATATGATTGTACACGACATCAACAATGACGGCAATGCCGCGGGCATGCGCCGAATCCACCAGCACTTTGAAGTCACGCGGTGTGCCGTACGCAGGCTCAAGCGCAAAGTGATGACTGATGTCGTAGCCCCAGGAGAATCCCGACCGGCCAATAAGGCCATAATCGTTAATGGGCATAATTTCAATCGCGTTAATGCCGAGAGAATCGAAGTACCCCATGAGTCCGGCGAGTTGTGTGAACGTACCGACCTGTCCAGATGGAAGACCGTAATAGCCTCCCACAAACTCCGCTACATTCATTTCGTACACTACCAGCTTGTTCAGCGGGGGACGTTGGTAATTGTTTGATCGCCACACATAGTTATCTGCAGTAAGTCCCTCAGGTCCGATAGTAAATCGAGTTCCGTACGTCCCATTCCATCTTCCCCACGGATCGTTGATGAGTGATCCACTCCCTGTCTGATATTGATATTCGTACGTACCCGCCGGAAGTGAAACATTGATCCACCAATCATCTGTCGTCGGGTTCTTTCGCATGAGAACGGGCGTCGTACCCGCGACAGGCTGCCCAAGCGGCGCAACGCGGACAGCCACAAAGTTCGTTCCTCCGACTCTCAAGCGAAATGTTGTCGAGTCGTTCGATGCTGCACTTGGCAGCGTCACGCCGTGCTTTGCATACGACGGCAACGCTGCAAGTATAGGTCCGCCAACCTGCACAATAAAACTGACAGTGTCGAGTGTAGCTCCTGCACGAAGATTGACTGTGTGAGAACCATTCGCCATCGGATTCGCCACAGTGTAGCTCATCTGCTTTGCGGCAAAGTTGTACGAGGTGCCAATACCGGTTACTGTGGTTCCATCAATTGTTAACGCGAGCTGGGATGTATCGAACGTCGTTCCAACTTTAGGCAAGATGTACGCGGTGATGGTTGGGTGATTAGTGTTTACGGTTCCCGTCCGTTGGTTGGGAAGGAAATGATAGATGGTCGGATCCTTCATAATGATGAACGAGTTGTCATTATCCGACGGGTTGACGTGATGATTCAAGGGATCATTCGGCCATGGCGAAGCACCTTGATAATAGAATTTGTACTGATACGCGCCAGGGATTGGGCTTGGTGCACCACCGATGGCAAGCCGGGCATCTCTTATCCATAATGTCCCTCCCTGATATGTCATCGGCCACGCAGTGTTGTTCCAGCCATTGAATTGTCCGGGCACTGTCAAGCCGGTTGGAAAGCCCTGCACGTTATAGCGAAACGTTACGTCAACACTATCTTGTGCAAATGCTTGTCGTGCAAGCACTGTACAGAGAATGGCCACCCACTTTGACCGCATGCTCTTCCTCCTTGTCATTCTATGAGTAACAGTTTCTTCGCTACAACAGAGTTGCTGCTTTGAATTCTCATGCTCTCTCTTCCATTACATGTCTCATTGTCGCTTCTCCCCAATGAACACAACACCTGATTTCTTCTCAACGACCGCCGCCCCACTGAACCCCATTGGACGAACACCCATACTCATATCCTCGGGCCATGCCCGCAACCAGTTGAAAGCGCTGAACCATTTCATGTTTTTCAAATCAACAGTCTGAGTTTCTGTTCCGTTGTTCAGAACAATAACAGCAACGGTTCTTCCATCTGCATCGTTTCGCATGTAACCATATTGGTTATTCTTGTTATCAACAAGGAATGGCTCGAACGAGCCTTGTCGCAAAACCGGATAGCGATTTCTGATGGCAATGAATTGCTTCATCGTATAGAGCAACTCTTTTTCTTGCTTTGTTTCATCCCAAACCATCGTTCCTCGACAACCAGGATCTTTTCCGCCGGTCATTCCAATCTCATCACCATAATACACCATCGGTGCACCGACATACGTCATCTGGAAAAGCCACGTGAGCTTCATCGTCTCTTTGTCATCTTTGCAAAGAGTGAGAAAGCGTTCCGTGTCGTGGCTGCCGAGAAGATTTTGTAGGACGAAGTTTACTTCGTCAGGATAATCATTGCGGACTTTTGAAAGAGTTGCATCAAATTCAGTCGGAGAAGTTTTTCGATGAACGAAGAAGTCGAGACACGCATTGCGGAAGCGATAGCTCATCACCGCATCAAACTGATCTCCTTTGAGCCACGGCGTGGCATCATCCCAAATTTCTCCAACGATATATGCGTCGGGATTCAGCTTCTTCACCAAGTTTCTCCACTCAACCCAAAACGGATGAGGAATTTCATTGGGTACATCAAGTCGCCAACCGTCAATGCCAAGATTCATCCAATGTTCAGTTACTTTGTAAAGATACTCTCGCACTTCAGGATTGTGCGTCATCAGTTTCGGCAAGTCGCCATAGTTCCACCAACACTCATAATTCGGCTTGTTCGGCGGACCAACAGGGAAACTGTGGATGTTGTACCACTTCACATACTTCGAGTTCTTACCGTTCTTCTTTATGTCTTCAAACGCAAAGAAGTCAACGCCCGTGTGGTTGAAAACACCATCGAGAATTATTCGAATTCCTCTCTTGTGGCATTCATCGACAAGCTGCTTGAAAATCTTTTCGTCACCGAAGTGCGGATCGATTTTCAGATAATCTTTTGCGTGAAACTTGTGATTACTGTTTGACCAGAAGATGGGATTGAGATAGAGACAGTTGACGCCGAGTGAAGAAATGTAGTCGAGATGATCGATGATGCCCTTGAGGTCGCCGCCGAAATAATTCTTCGGCTTCGGCACTCCGCCCCACGGTTCAACGTTCGGCGGATCGTTCGTCTTATCTCCGTTTGCAAATCGCTCAGGAAAGATTTGGTAGAAGACTGCATCCTTCACCCATATAGGAACGAAGGACTTTCCGGCGCGTTCAACATTTTCGATTGCGAGTGCTGGGTATGTCATACAAAGAACGAATGAAAGAATTGGATACAATAATTTCAGTGACATCCTGCTAACCATTAAAATCAGTTGGTGCATGGGACTGATGTATGGAAACTACCTGGAAGCGCTTCCAAATTAAAGGAGATTCATTTCGAGAATCAAGTCCTTTTTCTATAACCCCTTATGCCTCAAGTCGTTCTGACTCTGTTCGAGACTTGGAATTCCAGCCAAACATTCTATATTTGAGGGAGTTCTTTTTTTCTTTATTTGTGCATCGTGAAGCAGTCCAAACCTCAATCAACCTCTCGGCATGATTCTCACACCAAGCGGCGAGCATTTTCTCTCATCACGCTTCTCTTCCCTTTTCTGCTTTTGACGGCGTTGGAGTTTACTCTTCGCATTTCGAATTACGGTGCCGACGTCTCACTCTTCACAACGGAAGTCCTTAACGGGAAAACGTACAACGTTATGAACCCCGCCGTGAAGGCACGTTACTTTTCTCGAGTTGATTTCAGTCCAAACACCTCCCCCGATTATTTTCAGATTCCGAAACCTGACAGTACGTTTCGTATCTTCTGTCTGGGTGGCTCGACGACTGCAGGCTTCCCATACAGCTTCGTCGGATCGTTCTCAACGTTTCTTCGTGATCGATTGAAGACGATGTTCCCTGATAAAAGAATCGAAGTCGTCAATCTTGGGATGACTGCAACGAACAGTTACACTGTCCTCGATGTTGCGAAGGAACTCGTTGACTACCAGCCGGACTTATTCCTAGTGTACGATGGACATAATGAATTTTACGGAGCGCTTGGCATCGCATCGCATGAGTCGTTTGCAGATTCACGATGGTTCACGAAACTTTATCTTCGGCTTGTTCATTTCCGTTCGTTCCAACTTTTTAGAAATCTTTTTTCTCACGTGATGAGTTTGTCCGGCAACAATTCTGCTGAACAGCAATCAGGAACAATGATGGAACGGCTTGCTCGCGGGCAGGTCATTCCCT
>Ga0082335_1004569_pt1 | contig 20527 bp, 16 predicted proteins | sample Subgrocontami58m_FD_72375 | JGI IMG/M metagenome (GOLD analysis project Ga0082335, IMG submission 72375) | Subsurface groundwater microbial communities from S. Glens Falls, New York, USA - GMW37 contaminated, 5.8 m (SPADES assembly) (version 2) ... | reverse complement strand
CTCAGGCCCAGCAAGGAGAAGGCCGGGGTGGCCCTGCAAGAGGCTACCCTGGCCTCTGTCCGCAGCCCGCTCCGCCAGGGAGCAGCCCAGATCACGTCGGCATCGATCTCCCCGGTCACCCTCAATGCCGGGGATACCATGAAGGTGGAGATAACCGTGAAGAACGTCTCCAATGCCACCATCCGGAGCCAGGGACCGGAGCCGGGCTATACCTATGTCCAGGGGCAGACCTACCAGTCCCAGAATTTCGGCTCCCAGGCCGGGTCCTACCGGGTGGGGCTGAACCTCTCCGGACAGCGAGCTGTGGAATACCCGTACCGGTGGGGACTGGGGGGCGACCTACCGCCTGGAGCCAGCACTACCGTGGTGGGCAACATCAAGTTCACCTCCGCCGTCACATCGACCGATTTCTGGACAGGGCTTATCGAGGAGCCGGCCAACGTGACCCACGATAACGTGGGCCTGGTCAAAGTGACGGTAACGGCTCCCAGTATGGTCATGATAACGGTGGACTCCGCAGACCTGCGCAGCGGGCCCAATCTGGCCTCTCCCATCGTGGGCCAGATATCATACGGGAACCAGGTCCAGCTCCTGGGCCAGGAGGCCGACTGGTACGAAGTACAAGTACCTGATTCCAATCTAACAGGTTATGTGGCGGCAGGATGGGTAGCTCTGCCAACTAAAAGGTAGATTATGGTGTCTGAACTTAGAGTGCTCCTGGCGGATGACAAGGTGGAGGAGAGGAGCGCCCTGCGCCGCCTCTTGTCGGCAACGGAACTCAATCTTTCCTGGATCGAGGAATGCAGTGCCGGCGCCGAGGCCCATAGCATGGCCCAGGACCTGGCCCCCGATATCGTCCTGGTTGCTTTCGAAGAGCCTATCGCCCGAGCCTTGAGGACCATAGAGACCCTGGCCACGAACAAGTCCGCCCTGGTGGTGGCTATCTCCTCCCTGGGCGACCGCGATTATCTGCGCAAAGCCATGCGGGCCGGCGCCAGGGAATACCTGGTAAAGCCCGTCAAGTCTAAGGAGCTGGCTCGAGCCATTCAGGACGTCCTGGAGGAGGACCGGCGTCGGAAGCTTCTCGTGGACTCAGGCAGAGTAAGGGGGGACGTCTTTACCGTCATCGGCCCCAAAGGAGGCATCGGCAAGACCACCCTGGCCGCCAACCTGGCGGTAAGCCTGGCGTCGGAGACCAAGCAGCGGGTGGTAGCTGTGGACCTGGCACTCCAGTTAGGCGATGTGGCCATGATGCTGGACATCGTCCCCGAGAGGACCATGGCCGATATGACCGGTTTCACCCGACTGTTGGAACCGGAGATCCTGGAGAGCTTCCTGTGTAGCCATCCCTCTGGAATCAAAGTCCTGGCGGCAGCGACCGACGTAAACCCCAAGGGCCTCCCCTCGGCCTCGCTGGTTAGCCAGATCGTCGAGGGACTGACCAAGAGCTACGATTACGTGGTAATAGACGGCGACCACCTCCTCACCCCCGTACTATGGGCAGCCCTGGAAATGACCACGTTAATCCTGATGGTAACCTCTCCGGATACTTCCTCCATGAAGAACACCAGGGTATTCCTGGAGGTCTTGCGGAGCCAGGGGTACACGGACGACAAGATTAAGCTCTTCATCAATTACCCTTACCAGCAGAATGGGATATCCTCTGGAGAGCTGAGCAAGATATTGAACTATCCTATCTTCTGGAAGATACCTCATGACACTACCTGCAGCCAGTGCGCCAATATGGGGCAGTCCTTCATTCAAGCTCGCCCCAAAGCCAAGATCTCCCAAAACGTCAATCAGCTAGCCAGAACCATCAGCGGCATCAACACGAGGCGAAAGGGCTTCTTCGGCCGGATTTTTAAGAGATAAGGCGCCGCTCGGCCGGGGGCTTCGGGGGGTGTCCCCCCGCTCTTCCCCCCTCGGGGAACAGGAGGGGGTATGCCTGTGCTATAAGCACATGCATCGACCAATGGCCAGGAGTACCAAATGGAATTAGGAAATAGCGTCGAATTAATGGTGAGCGCCAGGACCGCGGAAGACGTAGACCCCTCCGGAGGCGCCAGGCCACACCAAATGACAGCCCCTCCGGACCCGCTGTCCGAATTGAAGCTCAGAATGCAGACACGCCTGCTCCAGCAAATGGACCTGGCCAAGCTGAACGGCCGGGGCCGCACGGAGCTACAGAGCGTGGTAGCGCAAGCCATCTCTACCCTCCTTCGTGAGGAAGACGTAGTGCTTAGCCGGCAGGAGCGACAGCAAGTTATCACGGACGTGGTGGACGAGGTCGTTGGCCTGGGGCCTCTGGAAACGCTGCTCCAGGACCCCGCCGTATCCGAGATCATGGTCAACAGGCCTAACCAGATCTACGTCGAGCGACAGGGCATGCTTCACTTGAGCGACAAAGCCTTCCGGGATGAGAGCCATATCATGCACATCATCGACCGCATTATCTCTCCCCTTGGCCGCCGGGTGGACGAGACCAGCCCCATGGTGGATGCCCGCCTCCCCGATGGCTCCCGTGTCCACATCGTGATACCGCCCATCGCCCTGGACAGCCCTACCATCACTATCCGCAAGTTCTCCAAAGACCCCTTCACGGTGGACGACCTCGTTGGGTTTGGTACGCTTACCGTCGCGATGGCGGGGCTCCTCAGGGCTTGTGTCGCCGCCAAGCTGAACGTCGTTATCTCCGGCGGGACGGGCACCGGAAAGACCACCTTCCTTAACGTCCTCTCCAGCTTCATCCCCTGGAACGAGCGGATCGTGACTATAGAAGATCCAGCCGAGCTGCAAATGAGACAGCCCCACGTGGTCAGAATGGAGACCAGGCCCCCCAATATCGAGGGCAAAGGAGCCATCGTGCAGAGGGAGCTGGTCCGCAATGCCCTGCGCATGCGTCCTGACCGGATCATCGTCGGTGAGGTAAGAAGCGGGGAGGCCTTCGACATGCTCCAGGCCATGAATACCGGCCATGAAGGCTCCCTGACCACCGTCCATGCCAACTCCCCCAGAGATGCCCTGGCCCGTATAGAAAACATGGTTTTTATGGCTGGATTCGAGCTGCCTATCAAGGCCATCCGGGACCAGATGGCCTCCGCCCTCCAGTTGATCATCCACCTCAACCGGCTGCAGGATGGCAGCAGAAGGGTGACCCACGTGACAGAAGTACTGGGCATGGAGGGACAGATCATCACCCTCCAGGATATCTTCGAATTCAAACAAGAAGGGATAGACGCAGACGGTAGGGTAGTGGGCCGGATGCGGGCTACCGGGCTCCGGCCCAAGTTCGCAGAGAAATTCGAGCGGACGGGCATCCATCTACCAGCCGGCTTCTTCCTGGCCGCTTAAGGGTACTTATGGAACTTGCTCTCATAATACCACTGACAATTTTTGGGGGCGTGGTCCTGGGCGCCATGGCCTTCAATTCCTTGCTGGCAGGAAAGCCGCGGTCGGTAAAAGACCGGATCGAGCGCTACGAAGCCAGGATGATAGAGGCGTCCCTCCCTAAGGAAGAGTCCTCCCTTCTCAAGGACAGCCGCTTCAGTGCCATCGGATGGCTGGACGAGGCCCTTCAAAAGACCAATTTTGCTGAAAGAATGGCCCTGGACCTGGCCAGGGCTGCAGTGCCACTCCGGGTTGCCGAATATATCTTTATCCGCTGGTTGTGCGCCTTGGGGTTAGCCATTCTCGCGATCCTCATAGGTCACATGTGGGTGGTTCTACCTGTAGCAGGCCTGATCGGGTTCTACGTTCCCAAATTCTATCTCAACTATCAAAAGCAGAGGCGGGTGAAGAAGATCATCGGCCAGTTGATGGATGCTATCAACCTTGTTAGCAACTCATTGAAATCGGGCTACTCCTTCGGCCAGGGGTTAGAGCTGGTGACGAGAGAGATGCCTCCCCCCATCGCCGACGAGTTCAACCAGGTGCTGGTAGAAATGAACATGGGGGGCAGCGCCGAGGAAGCACTCAACAACCTGGTCAAGAGAGTGCCCAGCTATGACGTCGATCTGATGGTCACGGCTTTCATTATTCAGAGGCAGGTTGGAGGAAATCTGGCAGAGGTACTGGACAATATCGCGCACACCATAAGGGAACGCATTCGCATCCTCGGGGAGGTACGGGCCCGAACATCCCAGGCTCGCCTTTCCGGTTATGTCGTAGGCGCCATGCCTTTCTTCCTGATGGGCGCCATCAGCATCCTTAACCCTTCCTATCTAAAGGAGATGCTCTCTTCTCCTCTGGGAACTATGATGCTGGGAGGCGCCTTTACCATGGAGTTGGTCGGCTTTGCCATTATCCGACGCATAGTGGCCATTGAGGTTTAGGATGCCACCAGGCCGGAGGTTCGGGGGTGTCCCCCGAAATCCTCTCGTTCGCTGCTGGGAGCACGCCCAAGAGATGGCCTGAGTCCCAGGCCGGAGGTTCGGGGGTGTCCCCCGAAATCCTCTCGTTCGCGGCTGGGCGCTCGCCCAAGAGATGGCCTGAGTCCCAGGCCGGAGGTTCGGGGGTGTCCCCCGAAATCCTCTCGTTCGCTGCTGGGCGCTCGCCCAAGAGATGGCCTACTAAAGCATTAGGGAAAGGAAAGAAGAAGATGCTTGAGCTATTTCCTTTTATCGCCTTCATCACCGTAGTCCTATTCGTCTGGGCTTTAAGTGCCCCCAGCAATCAGACCATGGAAGGGAGGTTGAAAAAACACGGATACCTGTCAACCTCCAGGCAGGTGGCGAACCTCAGCAAGCCATTCTCGCAGCGGGTCGCACTTCCCCTGGCAGAAAAAGCCGGAGAAGTGCTTGCCAGGATCACGCCCGAGCGTTTGCAGCGCCGGACCAAGGAGAAGCTGGAACTGGCTCAGCTTCGGATCAGCCCGTCCTTGTTTCTGCTGGCAACCGTCGGGCTGGGAGTCATCCTGCCCCTGCTCGTTCTCTCCCCAGCTCTACGGGAGGGACGATTCGGAATTCGCGAGTTCTTTCTTGGCCTGGCCATCCTTTTCTTGGGTATGCGCATGCCTGGCTTCTGGTTAAGCCGGAAGATCACGGCCCGCCAGCACAAGGTCCGCAAGAGCCTGCCCGACGCCTTAGACCTGATAACCATTTGCGTGGAAGCCGGCTATGGCCTGGATGCCGCCCTGGCCAAGGTGGCCGAGAAGACCAAAGGGCCCCTGGCGGCCGAGCTGGCCCACGCCCTCCTGCAGATAAATCTGGGCAAGCCCCGGAGTCAGGCGCTGAGGGAGGTCGCCCAGCGGACCAAAGTAGCGGAACTTCAGTCATTTATCGCCACCATCATCCAGGCTGAACAGATGGGCGTGAGTATTGCCACCATCCTGCGCGTACAGTCTGACTCAATGCGGGTAAAGAAGCGACAGATGGCAGAAGAAGAGGCGATGAAAGCGCCCATAAAGATGCTCTTCCCATTGGTCGTATGCATCCTACCGGCCATGTTCGTGGTGGTCCTGGGGCCTGCGGCGATGAGAATGCTCTCTTTCTTCATGGGAAATCCTGGATCGTAAGAAGGGTGCTGAAACGAGTATTTACAAGGCGGATTTCATGACATGGCAGCACCGCACTTAACCGTGATGGGTTCTGGCGGGGCTAGAAAGCCCCGCCTATCGGGACCGAGAGCCTTCGTGTTGCTCGATAGCCGACGCTTTCCAGGGCCGGCGGGCGGCATGATCCACGGTTGAATGCAGTGGTACCTTCGGGAGAAGCTTATGGCGAAAAAGACTAATCAACCGATCTTGACCGCTTGCCGTCATCTGGGGACGGCTAACGATCCGTTCCAGCGACTGGAAGGCCCAACGGAAGAGCACCGCTGCTATCTGTGGATGCAGCGAGACCGCATCGACCTGGACCACCAGCAAGGCTACTGTCTGTCTGGACATCACCGGAACTGCCCCTGGCTGCATATAAGCCTCCCCTGCCAGGGAGGTGTGCGGAGGGTCTGGCGGAAAGAGATCACCCAAAGCTTGAGCGACAAATTGGGAAAAGCCGGTGTCATGTTAGCCCGCGCCTTGGCCGCTGGTTCGAAGCGATCCGGTAACCGCCTGTTCGCTCTGGCCATCTGGCTCAGAGCAAAACTGCCGCAAGCGGCCGTCTGGTCATGGAACAAGCTATCGTCAGTTGTCCGGGCAGGCGCCGTCAAGGCGGCAGGTGCTGGCCTTCACCTGGCTCGGACCGCCTTGAAAGCGCGCCTGACGCGGCGGAAAGCCGGAGCAGCCCCGCGCCAGGCCGAAACAGTCCCGCTTAGAGCCGCCGCAACTGCAGCCGTGGAAATTGGTAATGAAGATTTCTCGGTCCTGATGCTGCTCGGGCGGGAGGCCAACCGCGCCGGACGTCGGAGGGAGGCTAATCTCTGCTTCTCGAGAGCCGCATCCGTTGACCCTGCGTCTGAGGAAGCCTGGCTATGGATGGCGGCCTCCTCGGACGATTCGGAGGTAGCCATGGCCTGCCTCGAGAAAGCCTTGGCCATCAATCCAGCCAGCGGCAAAGCCCGGACCCAATTGGCGGGCGTGGCCCTGCCCACGCCGGCAGTGAAGGAGGAAGTGGAGGAGGCCGTCGGGGTGGGAGTCGGCGCCCCGAAGTTGCTGCAGCAGGGCATCAGCGCAATGGATGCCGGCAACGAGGACCGGGCCTACCAGTACTTTGCTTCCGCCACCAAAGCAGATGCTTCCAACGAAGCGGCCTGGTTCTGGCGGGCCAAGACGGCAGTCGACTTGGTGGAAGTCATCGCCTGCCTGGACCGCGTACTGGAGATCAATCCGCGGAACGAGAAGGCCACGGCTAGCCTCGACTGGGCGCTGGACCGGCAGAGAATGGATAGGACGAGGCAGCGGTTTGTCTCGATGCTCGCACCCGGAACCATGGAGCCCAGAGTCCATCCAGAGCCGGAGCCGTCGCCTCCATCCCTCCTTCGGTTTACTTCCTTCGCCTACTTCCTCTTGGGGCTGCTCTGGATGGCGCCGGGACTATATCCACTCTTGGACGCGCCTCTTGCTTCGTTTTACCGCAGGCTAGCGATCTTGCCGGTCCTAAGGGTCCCCTACTTGTCCACTTCAGCCTTAGGCCTCTCAGACCTATCCGTCCCGGAGTTTAATCTATTTTACCTCGTCCCTCTGCTGGTGGGATCTCTTTCCTTTATGGTTATGGAGACTTCGGGGAATGGGCATCGCCTGGTCCCATTCTGCGTAGCTCTCGCTACTGGGATCAGCATCGCCGCCGCCGGACTTTTCGTGGACGCAGAGGGTTCTTCGATGGTCATAACAGCCTGGAGCGCGCTTGCCGGTACCAGCGCATTATTAGCGCGCGCTGCCCAGCAACGGCAGTCGAGAAATCGATCCGGGAGATCGCGCCGGACCATCAGCCGTGCCGGCGCCGAGGCCGTTGCGGGACTGTCCAGGACCCCGCGGCTGTAAGATCGCAAGTCTGCATGTGTTTAGCTTTTTGGGGAGGTAGTGATGGACGATATGAATTTGGCAGTCGTGGACCTTGCCAGCGGCAAGGATGCCCGGTGGCTGGTGTTTACCATCAGGGAGAAAGAGCTGGTTGGAATAGATTCGAGCTGCCGGTCTTTCAGCCAGATCGTGGAGAAGTACGGTCCCATCCCGGCGGTCCCGTTGCCCCAGGAGAGCTTTGAGGCATAAAAAGAATATGAAATACCCTACGCCGATATGTACCTATACATGGCGGCCAGGCCAACTGGACAGCGGGGGCAAAGTGTATTAAAATATAGTAATCTAGCTTTGCGATTCCGAGGAATTGTTTCGCATGCTTCAGAAAGTACTATTGACAGGCGGTATATACTTCATTAACATGAGGTCTATGGAAAGATGAAAATCCTTATCATCGAAGATGACCCCGATGTAGTCGAAGTGGTGCAATTGTGCTTCGAGTTACGATGGCGCCACTCGCAGGCGCTAGTGGCGACTACGGGCGCCCAGGGCATAGAGCTGGTGGAGAGCGAGGCTCCAGATATCGTCATCCTGGACTTGGGGTTGCCTGACATCGATGGCCTGGAGGTGTGCCGCCAGATCCGAGCCTTTTCCGACGTGCCGGTTGTCATGCTAACAGTGCGGGATTCAGAGGTGGATATAGTCAAGGGGCTGGAGATCGGTGCCGACGATTATATTACCAAGCCCTTCCGCCACATTGAATTGCTGGCTCGCGTTCAGGCTGTCCTGAGACGATCCCAAGGCTTGCCGCTGGCCGATAACGAAAAGCCCTTTGTCAGCGGCGACCTGTGTGTAGATTTCGCCCGGCGTGAGGTAACGGTCGGGGCCCAGGTGGTCAGACTGACCCCTACCGAGTACAACCTGCTCTCCTATCTGGCACGGAATGCGGGCCAAGTGGTCCCCCACCGTGTGCTCTTGGAGAGAATCTGGGGACGGGAATACCTGGAGGCCACTGACTACCTCAAGGTCCATATCCAGCGCCTGCGGCAAAAATTAGGCGACAACGCCCAGTCTCCCAGAATGATATTTAACGAGAGGGGCATAGGCTACAGGCTGGTCAAACTCTCAGCGGCGCCTGTGGCCTGATTCTCATAGGGATATAGAGCAGAAACGAGTGCTCTCAGGCTAAACTCAGTTCGAAGGCGGAGGTTTACGATGGAAAAGGTAATCGCGAGTATGGCGCCAATTCGCGGCAGGACATGGCGGCTGCTACTCCTTAGCGCGCTTCTTCTCACTCTGATCGCGTCTTTCCCTCTAACGGCCAGCGCCGATGATGGTAGACGGGCGCGCTTTACCACGACCGCCTCTGTTTTGATTGTCGACGGAGGAGTATCCGTGCCCGACGGCAAGAAGGTCAAGACTAGGGGAGAGGTCATTGCCGGATGTATAACCAGCTCCACCTGGGATAAAATACCGGGAAACGCGGGATGTTCCCCTCTCCTTGGCAACCGTGAGCTGACCGTCCTGCACAATTCCCTTACCACCATAACCCCCACCGGCCGGATCAATGGCCAGGCTTCAGGGACCTTTACGGTCGGCAGATTCCGGGGAGAGTACAAGAGTTCGGTAGCTGCACAGATGGATGCCCAGGGCCTCCTTCACATCGAGGATTCCGGCACCTGGACCGCTGCCGACCGGGCTGGAAACGAGGCAAAGGGGACCTTCCGTGCGGTCTTCGACCGGATCGGATTCTCGGGAAACAACCCGATACTGCTGGGTCAAATGGTCCTAAACGGCGTCCACTGGGCTGACGACTGATCGGATCGTCGGTTAAGATCGCCCCGTCCTTAGGTGAGAAGATGCCCCAAGCGAGGGAAAAGCTTCCCTGGGAGAACCCCAGCCTGTTGTGGCAGAAGTACTGCGGTTTTCTGGAGCTGGCCCTGCCAACGTTCATGGATATTCAGCGCCAGCTCCTCATGGAGCAGATCGAGCTAGCGGCCGGGTCCACTTTGGGAAAACAACTCCTGGACGGCCGGATCCCCCGGAGCGTTGACGAGTTTCGCGATGCTGTCCCCTTGACCTCGTACTCCGACTACCTTCCGGCCCTGGACTCCCAGGACGAGAGCGCTCTGGCCGAAAAGCCCGTTTTCTGGGCCCACACCACTGGCGACCAGGGCAACTTCAAGTTCGTGCCCTATACCAGGCGGGCCCATGATCTTCTCCTCGATAACGTTCTGGCCGCCTTCATACTTGCCACATCCCGAGGACGCGGCGACGTAAACCTCAGGGCTGGTGATCGCGTCATGTATAATATCCCGCCCCGGCCATACCTTTCCGGGATGGTCACCTTTGGCATGTGGGAGAAATTCGGCTTTCAGGGAGTGCTAGATCCCGACGAATCTGAGCAGATGGACTTCCACGAGAGGACCGAGCGCCAAATCCAAAAGGCGCTGGACAGCAACGTCGACATTATCGTCTCCATGACCAGCGTCCTGGTCAAGCTGGGGGCCAAGTTCGCCGAGCGCAGCCAGAGCAAGGGGTCGCTCCGCTTGGGATCCGCGGGACGCCTGCGCCTGGCCAAAGCCTGGCTGGCGAGCCGGATCAAAAGGCGCCCCCTGAGGCCTTCCGACATCTGGCCGGTAAAGGCCATCTTGGGGTGGGGCATTGACACCAACTTCTTCCGAGAGCAGGTCCGCCAGATTTGGGGTAAAGAGCCCTACGAGTTCTACGCCTGCACTGAAGGGGGTGTCATGGCAGTGCAAAGCTGGAAACGGCAGGGAATGGTCTTGATCCCATATTCGGACTTCTACGAATTCATCCCGGAGGAGGAGTCCGCTAAGAGTCGCAGGGAGAGAAACTACGAGCCTAAGGCGCTCCTTACCAACCAGATCGAAGCCGGCAAGTCCTATGAATTGGTCATCACCAATTTCTTCGGGATGCCTTTCTTACGCTACAGGGTGGGCCATCTGATAAAGGTCCTGTCACTGGAGGAGAGGGAAAGCGGCATCCGGCTGCCTTCCATCAGCCTGGAGGCACGGTGCGACGACTTGATTGACCTGGCTGGTTTCACCAGGGTAAGCGAGAAAACCGTGTGGAGTGCTTTGCGGGGCGCGAATCTGGGGCAAACCGAATGGGTACTACGGAAGGAAGTTGACGGAGAAGCGCCCGTCTTGCACCTCTACCTTGAATCACACGCCACAAACGGTGAGCTGGCCTCCAGGATAGAGGCCAGCCTGAAAGAGGTCGATCCCTTCTTTAACGATCTGGAGACCATGCTTGAGATACGACCTCTTCGACTTACCAATCTTGCTCCGGGCACTTTCCAGAGGTATTACGACGAGAAGAGGAAAGCCGGGCTCGCCCTGGCCCAGCTTCGCCCGCCACGGATAAACCCCTCCCCTGATCATGTGAAGGACCTCCTCCGCCTTAGCCAGAATAATTAGAGGTATCCACGGTGGACCAGGTCTATTATCAAATCTACTTCTTCCTACCCCTGCTGAGCTTCTTTGTAAACGTTTTTCTGGCCACCATCGTCCTCAGGAGCGGATGGAAAAACCCCCTGCATCGCGTTTTCGGCGGTTTTCTCATCTTCCTTGGCCTGTGGGGTCTGACTATATTCGGCATGCGGTCCAGCACAACCGCGGATATGGCATACGCCTGGGAGAGGCTGGTCTTCGTCATTATCCCCTTTTCTGCTGCGACTCTCTACCATTTCACTGTTGACTTCACCGACTCCCCGAGAGGTCGAAGGCTCGTCCGTCCACTCTACTCTCTAGTAGCCGCGTTCGCGGTCTTAGCTTCTACGGACCTGGTCGTTAAGGGCATGCAGCTCAAACCTTATGGCTATGCGCCTGTCCTCGGTATCTTGTTCCCAATCTATGTCATGCTCATATACCTGCCTGTGTTCTACAGTATGGTAATACTGATCAAGAAATATAGGGTGGCCCTGGGCAAGGAGAAATACCAGCACGCCTATATCCTGGCCGGTGCCCTGTGCTCTCTGATAGGCGGGACCACGGACTATCTCCCTGTCCTTGGCCTGCCATTATATCCCATGGGCATTATCGGAAACATCTTCTTCGGACTTTTCGCGACCATTGCGGTGGTCTGGCACCGCCTCCTCGACCCCCTGGTGGTGATGCGCAAGGGTTTTGCCTACGTTCTCTTGAGCACGTTTATCCTTTCCTTCTATGGCATCGCCTTCTGGGGCTTCAATCTGTTATTCATAGGCCAGGCGGCCGAAGCCTCCACTCTTGCCAGCATGGCCGCGATTGTTTTCGTGGCCATACTCCTGCAGCCGGCCGTGGGAAAGGCCCAGCAAATCATCGACCGGCTCTTCCAGAGGGAGCGGTGGGATTATCTGGAAGCATTGAAACGCTTTGCCCAGGAAACCTGGGACGTTCGGGAGCTGGCCAAGCTCTCCACGACCCTCGTTTCCATCGTTACCCACGCCATGCAGTCCGAGTGGGTATTCCTGATGTTGCCCTCCCCAGCGGAAGACGAATTCATCGTGGCAGAGGACACCGGCCCAACCGGCAACCGCCCTTTCAATATTGCCGCAAACAGTGCCCTGGTGGTGTGGCTGACTCAGAACGACAGGGTCTTCAAACCGGAGGACCTGGTGCTGGACCCCTACCTGCGGATAGTCAACCCCAAGGATAGAGAGACACTGAGCGAGTCGGGGATAGCAATGCTTGTCCCGCTGAAAAGCAAAGACGAGCTGACTGGCATACTGGCTCTCGGCCCAAAGCTGGCCGGCGGTGGATATAGCTGGGAGGACATAGACCTCCTTAAAGCAGTAAGCCGGCAGGCGGCGACCAGCATCGAGAACGCGCGCCTGTATGCTCGAGAGATGGAACGCCTCAGCCAGCTAGAAGACCTCGAGCAACTGAAGTCGAGCCTATTGCTTACTGTCTCCCATGAACTGAAGACCCCCATCACCACCATCAAGACCGCCATAGACCTGCTGACGGAACTGGAGAATGACCCGCCAAACAGCCCGCGTGGGCGACTAGTCCGGAGTATCAATCGCGGGGTGGAGCGACTACAGCGGCTAATTCAGGAGTCCCTGGACTATGCCCGTATGCAGAGCTCTCAAATGCAGCTAGATCTCAAGCCCGCGAACCTCAGGGCAGTCTTTGAAGAAGTGTCAGACCTCATTACGACATCCATCCGGGCAAAAGAACAAAGGCTCGAGCTTGAAATCCCTGAGAGCATTCCCCAGGTTGTTATCGATGCCCCGAGTGTCGAGCGCGTCATCCTCAACCTTTTGTCTAATGCCAGCAAGTTCACACCCAAGGGCGGACAAATCAAGCTAAGCTGCAGCAGCCAAAACGGAGACCTCTTGATCAGCGTCGCAGATAACGGCCCCGGCATTCCAAAACATGAGCAATCCTTGTTGTTCGAAGAGTACTACCGAGGAGCCGGCCCCGATACCAAGGGCCAAGAGGGCAGCGGGCTTGGCCTGGCTATTGCCAAACATCTGGTTGAGCAGCACGGCGGCAAGATATGGGTGAAAAGCCAGGAAGGAGAAGGAAGCATATTCTCCTTCTCCTTACCTACCATCTCCTCGGCCCGGGCCAAGGCGGCTCAAGAGACCAGTCCGTAATCCTCACTAGCTGGTCAGAGGCTCACCATCCCGCTCACAAATCTTGACCAGCCTGGCGAAATCCCTGAACCAGCACTGTTTCTTCTCCTCTGGCCAGTCGATATCGAAACTAGGGAATAGATCGCGAAGTAGCCCCGGATCTCTGGCGTTAGCGAAGGCCGACTGCCGGCGCTCCGGTGCGTAGGAAGACAGGCGAAACTCCGTGGTTTTGGACCGCGGCGAGGTAGCTGCCTGGCGGCCAAGGGCTAGTGGAGCCCGTGAGACAAGCTGCGGCGGCAGCTCCAGGCCCGCATCCCTGGCAAGGTTCAAGAAAAAAGAGCTGCACTTCTGCTGTATCTGCCCCCGGGCGCCCATGGTACCAAAATGGAGCCTCAACTGGTCCGTAGCCGCTGACCTGAGATCGAATTCCCCAGAGAACAGCCGTGTGTACGACTTGTGGACCATCTCCCTAAGCGCCTCTGTCTTGGCGGCCCCACCCTCGTGTAAGGCCCGCACCAACCGGTGTAGCCTTTCGGTAGGCCGGCCATCCCTCGCTACCAGGCCCAGGAAGCGCAGAGCCGACCTCAAAGGCTTTATGCTGCTATCGGAGAGATTCAAACTGGCCAGGTAGGACTCGTCCACCGCCAGGGGCAGCGTGTTTGCTAATCCATCCAGGAGCCTTACCCAACTGGAGTAGGAAGCGTAGGGCGGCAGCAGGTCCCCTCCATCAGGATCGGGCATTCTCGGCATAACCCTTTCCTCTAAGTTTGTCGCCACACTATCACCTCCTTCTGCCAATCGTTCCGCACTGTCCGGGAGGCGGTGAACAAGCAAGTCTATGAGTGCAGGGTCGTTCTTGCCAGGAGACTCCGATGTCTCTAGATTTCCTTCCATGAGCTAATTTCCTCGCTCTTCGATCTCCATTCGTCGTAGGGGCGCACGGCTGTGCGCCCCTGCCCTGCCGTCAGTCCAGGTGATTAAGGCCCTCAGATTTTCCCAAGTGTCATTAAGTGGACGCGCCATCCGGCCACAATTGCTAAGCAGCCAGCGAGCCCATTTAATCGTCTGTTCTTTACAGTATCCTCTCTTGGTACAGATTTGAGTTGTGGATAGTAAATCAACTGTAAACTATTGGTGTATACTGAGTTTATGGCAGGTATGTTGAGGGTATGTCGCGGATTAGCCTGGTGGACTACTGTATATTAACCTCGCCCCGGGGCCCCACGCCCCGGTGATCCCACTGTCCTGGCCCCCACCCACTTGACGCCAGTCTTACAAGTGCTATCATCTATACAGCTTTTCGCCCATTCAAGTTGCGCAATGAATAGATTGATTAAAGGATTGCGGCCTCTCTCGTGGCAGGTCCTCCTCTCGGCTCTCGTAGAGGAGGCTATCGTCGTCGCGCCGGACTACACGATTGTTTACGCCAACGCTCCCGTGTTAAAGCGGCTGGGCCTATCTTTGAGCGACCTCATGGGGCAGATGTGTCACCGTGCACTGTATGAAGACGAGAACCCCTGCCAGGGAGTTGAGCGGGAATGCCCCGTCCGTACTGTCCTTCAGACTGGCAGGACCGCGACGATTCTTCATCGGGAAACGCACGGGAAGGGCTACCGGCACTACGCTGAGATAACCGCGATTCCCCTAGCGATGCCCAAAGGACGGGTGGATGCGGTCATATGTCTACGACACGAGCTGGGATTGCAGGAGAGGTATAAGCGTATCTTCGACAGCATCAAGGAAGGTGTAGCCGTCGTAAGCCGCAGCGGACGCATGGTTGAGGTGAACGCCGCCCTTTGCGATATGCTGGGATACACCAGCGAAGAAATGTCCCAATTGGAAGCCACGGACTTTGTGCCTCTGGAATTCGCGTCAAGCCTGCTGGAACCGAGTCCTGAAGATACATACCTGGAGATGAGCATACCCCGGAAAGATGGCTCCCAGCTTCAAGCTGAGCTGACGATTAGCCCATTGTCTCTTGGGCCTGTGACCCTATTTGTCGCCTTCGTGCGCGATATTGGTCGGAGGAAGGAATGGGAGAAGACCATCGCCCAGCAGGCCGAGGCATTAAGCCAATCCGGGGCGCTGTACCAGGCGCTCTTCGACAGTTCCGGGGACGCCCTGGTGGTATTAGAGGAAGATACGACCATAGCGATGGTGAACAGGCGGTTTGAGGAGATGACGGGTTACCGCCGGGCAGAGGTAGTAGGCAAGATGTCGCTCCTGGCCATGGTGCCGGAGGAGGATAGAGAGCGCGTCCAGGGGGTCCAGCGCACCCGGCTGGAAAGACCCGCCGAAATACTACCCCGCCACAGCAACTGGATTCTGGGCAAGAACGGGAAGAGGTGGTTGGCAGAAGTCAGCGGATCCATGATCCCCGGCACCCAGCGCTCCTTGCTGGACTTGCGAGACGTCACCGATGCTCACAGGCTACAGGAGGAGATACTACAGCGCAACAAAGAGCTTGGAGCTCTCATCTCTGTTACCAGGGAGATGGTCTCCACCCTGGACGCCCAGGTCGTTTTGGACCGCACCCTGGCGATCGTCTGCCGGCAGATCAGTGCGGCCCATGGCTTCCTCTGTCTCTTGAACGAGGAGACCGGCGAGTTGACCGCTTCGACTTTCTGGGGAGATGTTGCTCCAGCTCCCGACAGGGTCTGGAAAGTAGGGGACGGCGTTATCGGCTGGGTGGCCAGGAATCAGCAGGCCATTCTTTGCGACGACATCGCCGTTGACCCGCGTGTCCACGGCAGCCATGGTCCAAATCGCGGCTACCAGTCCATGGTAGCCGCTCCCTTGAAGGTAAAGGATAAGCTCCTGGGCGTAGTAGCGGCGGTGAGCAAAGAGAAGGCTAGTTTCACCGGAGCCCATCTCCGGCTCCTCTCAGCCTATGCAGCTCAGGCTTCTTTGGCCTTGGACAACGCCGTTCTCTACGAGGAGGTCAAGAGCCAGGCCTCCACCGATGAGCTGACCCGCCTTTACAACCGCCGTTTTTTTGATTTTCGTCTCGACGAGGAGCTAAAGCGGGCCCAGCGATACGGACATCCTTTATCCCTGCTCTTCCTTGATGTAGACAAGCTGAAGGTTGTTAACGATGAGTACGGGCATCTCCAGGGTGACCTTCTGCTGCGCCATCTGGCGTCCCTGCTCATGAAAGTGTTCCGGAGCGCTGATACAGTGGCCCGGTACGGAGGCGACGAATTCGTCGTCCTCCTGCCGGAAACGGGCCAGAAGGCGGCTGCGACCGTAGCGGAAAGACTGCTCCAGGAGGCCAATCCCTGTCCATTGCTCTCCGGAGGCAGTATTCCGTGGAGCATGAGTGTGGGAGTAGCCTGGGTCCCCATAGATGGCGATTACAACGTCAGCCTGCTGCGACTGGCCGACGAGGCCGCTTACCGGGCCAAAAGGGATGGCACCGGCTGGGCTCTGGCTACGGGGAAGTGAATGGCGCTAATGCATGTATTTGCCTCCATCCACCAGGAAGGTCTGTCCGGTTATGAAATCACTGTCATGGCTTGCCAGAAAGATCACGGTCCCCACCAGGTCCTCCGGCAACAGGGGCTTCCTAATAGCCCTGGCTTGAATCGCCGCTTCATGTACCTCTGGTGGGGCTATCCTCTTTCCACCCTCGGTGGGAACCAGGTCCGGGGCCAGGGCATTTACCCTTATCCCGAAGCGCCCCACTTCAGAGGCCAGGGCACGGGTCAGCCCCAGGACCGCCCCCTTGCTGGTGACGTAATGCAGCACCTTACTGGGAGGCACAAAGAAGGTACTGGACGACACGTTGATGATCTTGCCCCAGCCCTGGGCTTTCATATGCGGGAAGACAGCCTGACAACATAAGAACATACCACGTACGTTCACGGCCATAACCTGGTCCCACTCCTCCACCGAGATTTCCGTAAAGGGCCGGCGCACTACCTCCGCACAGACGCCGGCATTGTTGACCAGGATATCAATCCGCCCGTAGTGCTCCATCGTGCGCCGCACCATCTCCTGCACCTTCCCCAGGTCGGCCACGTCCGTTTCCAGGGCCAGGCCCCGGCCTCCGGCTGCCTCGACCTCGGCCGCTGCTTCCTGGGCTTCTGGATACTTTATGTCAGCACAAACTACAGCAGATCCCTCTTTGGCCAGGGCCAGGGCATAGGCCCGCCCCAGGCCCATTCCGCCGCCGGTGACTATAGCTACTTTGTCTGACAGTCTCATAACCCTCCTCTATTAGTTGTAACTACTCGGCCACAAAGTCACAAAGACACGAAGGAAATCACAACTACATGAACGGTGTATGCTGCTTCGACCATGGCCTTTGCTATTTCTTCTTCACGCTCCGGAAGAGGCTTGTATTCCATAACTTTCTTTGTGCCTTGGTGTCTTAGTGGCTGAATAGTTACTATTTGTTCTCTATATGTCGTAGTCGTGCGAGGGCCTTCCTGATGGAAAAGCCATGGACTCCTCCGAAGGACAATAACTGCCTCGGAAAGCCACTTCGGGCAAGGCATGGTAGGACTGTCAGTCCTTCCCCGCATCTCCTAGCCTGAAATTTGCCGCCAGGACCTTCCCCTCCTCCCTCGGCCAGCGGGCCGTGCAAAGAGGACAGTAGATCAGCACTTCCGGGCCTTCGTCGTAGACCATCTTGGTCACGTCGAAGACTGTGTTACACTTTGGACACTGCATACGCACGAAGGGCGCCATTTTTACCTCCTTGTCATCGCGGAGAACGCAGCGGGAGAAGGAGTGGACAGAAGGTCACTCCGCGTATTCTGCGGGCTCTGCGCTAGTTTCACCTAACTTGAACGCCGGCCACACCGGGCTGACGGCTGATAGCTGAGCGCACACCGCTACTCGCTACTTCATGGCCCACGGGCGGGTGGTCTTGCCGGCCAACAACTGGTCCACCTTCTCAGGCGAGACGTAGTCCTGCAAACGGATGCGGTCTACGACCTGAGGATCCGGATAACCAACCTCGTCGAAGCATTCCCCCACCGGCTTGGTGCTGTCCACCACCAGGCCTCCCATCCCCTTGGCCAGCTCGGCGGATACCAGCTCCCTGGCCATGGGCTCGTCCCACATAACTGAGAGGCCATCCACAACGTAGACCTGCTTGGAAGCGTCCACTCGCGTTCCGATGGACCAGAAGACCTGGGAAAGATCGAAGGGGTCCACATCCTCGTCTACTACGATGATATGGTTGAGATACTCGCCATAGGCATGGGCCAGGCCCACCATCCGCCGAACGTCCCCAGGCCTCTGGGGTTTGAACTGGATGATGGCCGTGTACGGCGCCACGTAATTCACGGCTCCAACGCCGGGAAAGCGGCTGAGGAGCATCTGCCGGAGGAAGGAGCCGTGGGCAACGTCGCTGTAGACATACTGTCCCACCCAAGTACCCTCGAAGATGGGGGCCTCGCGCATGTTCAGGGCTACCATCCGGCACACCGCTTCCTTACTTTGAGGAGAGTAGTAGCGCATAAACTCTACCCATGGGCCCAGGCTGTCCCGCTCCCGGGTGGAGATGTATCCCTCCATTACTAACTCTGCATCCGCCGGGATGAGGAAGTCCTCTCCCCAGGTCTGGGAGGCCGTCAAGCGCAGGGGCTCCCCCATGATACCGCTGGCGAAATCGTATTCGTCCACGTCCAGGCCGCAGCGCATGGATGCCGCCAGCCCAAACAGGACATGGTGGCCAAAGACCTGGATGAAAGGCACCTCGTCGATGCCCTGCTCGCGGCTCCTGTTCAGGATATCCCAGAGATGCATGGTTGCGATGCGGCAGGTGGCCCGGTCGGGAGCCAGCACGTGCTCCCGATGCCAGGAGAGGTTGTAGCGGCCGGACTCCGGGTCTCGGACAACGATGGGGCCGGTGACCCACCCGGGCCTGGCATCCTTAGCGTGGGCTCGATATCCAGGCAGGTCGAACCAGTTGACCTCCCCTTCTTTGAGCTCTCTAGCTCTAACCGGGGCCTCACTGGCGGGCACCACTACCGGCTTCTGGGCGGCCTTTAGCCTTCGCATGGTCTCAGTCTCGATGCCCAGGGGAGTCTGTTCCTCAGGAGTCAGCCCGTAGCCGATCGCCACCTTGCTCCAGGTGCCGGCTACTCCAAAGGCCAGCGAGCCGGGCCAGGGCTTTCCAGCCAGGGTAGTCACGCGGTCGAAAATAGCCAGAGGCCATTTCCCCTGCCGTACCAGGTGGTACATCAGGGCCACGCACTCCCCTTCAGCGGGGCGCAGCGGCCCCTTGGCCACCCGCACCACCTCCTCCGGGTGCATCTCCTCCAGAAGCTCTATGAAAGAGCGCAAATCTTTAGACACGAAAAAACCTCCTCTTGAGTCGGCTACCACTTTGGGCAGTGAACTAAACCTAAAGCCAATCCCCGGCATTTAGCTCTCATTTGAGTCCCAAGGCTCTTTCGCCAGCATCGCGCTTCCAAGGCTGTCGGCTACTCCCATTTCCTCGGGCCGTTCGGGCATCCTTCGATAGCCTTCCAGGTACTGCTCCACGTCTCGATGTTCCCGTTCCAAGAGCATTTGGACGGCTCGCCGAAAGAACTGGCTGCGAGTTTCGCCCCTAACCTGCCGCCCTTGGTCCACAAACTCAAAGAGGTCATGCGGGAGAGCGACAGTTATTCTTACGTTCCTCGGCATCGACGAAGCCCTTGCCAAAGTCTGATCACAATCATGGACTCAGCCATTTCACCGCGGGCCCGGCCGTCGTCATGGTTGCTCCCGGCGGGCCAAGTTGGGTACATGGCCAGACCCTACGGCCGAGTTCTCCTCATCCAACAGCCACCGCGAAGGGTTGTAGACGACATACTCTCGGGCGGCCTCCAATTCGCGCTCGTTTCGTATTACTCGCTCGTAGTAGTTCTGTTGCCAGATGGGCGCGCCCGGAGTACAGCGCTGCCGGTTGATACTCTTGGCGGTGAGGGATTTGAACTGGCCGATGATGGCCCCAATGGACCCGGTCGCTGGCCCTTGGAGTCGGCTCGCATTGGTAGGGGCGACCCGGTGGGTCGCCCTCCCACGCCCCTCTTCATCGCGCGTATCGTTCGTCAAAACGATGATCCCATGCACATGGTTGGGCATGACCACAAAAGCATCCAGTTCCACGTCGGGTCGCACGGTCGCCGTTCGCACCCATTCTGCCTCCACAATTTCACCTAGAACATTCAGCTTCATCCCTTCATCGATAATGTCGCCGAAAAGACACTGGCGACCCTCCAAACAAAGGGTGATGAAATATGCTCCCGCCTGAGTGTAGTCGTATCCCTTGACTCGGACAGAGCGGCGGTGGTGAACCAGAGGGTCGTAGGTCACACTCCGACCGGCTCCGATCTCTTTCGGGCAAGACCTATGGGTGTTGGCCTGCCCTCCGGAGGCATCCGGTATCCCGCCGCGCAGGGCGACCCACCGGGTCGCCCCTACCAATGCGGCAAACTCTCCACCTCGGGTCACAGGTGCCAAGCCGCGCAAGGCGACCCACCGGGTCGCCCCTACCAATGCGGCAAACTCTCCACCTCGGGCCACAGGTGCCAAGCCGCGCAAGGCGACCC
>Ga0082335_1004568_pt1 | contig 20531 bp, 18 predicted proteins | sample Subgrocontami58m_FD_72375 | JGI IMG/M metagenome (GOLD analysis project Ga0082335, IMG submission 72375) | Subsurface groundwater microbial communities from S. Glens Falls, New York, USA - GMW37 contaminated, 5.8 m (SPADES assembly) (version 2) ... | reverse complement strand
GACTGCTGTCGAGCTTACGTCAAGCCCCCCGGGCTTGACTGTGCCGGCTGTGCGCCCGGCGGCTCATCCGCCGAGCGATTCCAAGGCGCACAAAGTTTGTTCGCAAACTTTGTGCTATGGCGCAAGCAGCGCCCTTTTTATTCTTTTATCCAACTACATACCCTGTGGGTTCGTTTTTCTAACCTCCCAAAAACTTGATGCGGGAGAGAAGATGGACGGGCAAAAAAAGGCAGTGCTGGTTTTATCCGACGGTTCGGCTTACTTCGGGAAAGGGATAGGCGCGGAAGGGGTGCGCACTGGCGAGCTTGTTTTCAACACGGGAATGACCGGATACACCGAGGCGCTGACAGACCCGTCCTATGCCGGGCAGATTCTTCTTATGACATACCCCATGATAGGGAATTACGGCGTGACGGGAGATTGGGGGGAGTCGGGCAAGGTGCATGTGCAGGGGTTTTGCGTGAGGGCGGATTATGGGATGCCAAGGCACAGTGAATCGAAATTCACGCTAGAGAGGTTTTTGCAGGACGGGGGCGTGGGCGGGATAACCGGAATCGACACCCGCGCAATTACCAGGGTAGTGCGCAATAACGGGGTGATGCCGTCCGCATTGTGCGTGTATTCCAAGGAGGAGCCGGATTTGCAGGAATTGGCGGCAGAGGCAAGGAAGCTTGACTACTCGAAAATTGATTTTGTGGAAAAGGTGAGCGGGAAGGAGGCCGTGAAATACCGGGCAGGAAAGGGCGGGAGGAAGAGGCATGTCGTGCTGCTTGATTGCGGAGTGAAAATGAGCATAGTGAGGGAGCTGAACGCACGCGGGGCGGATGTGACGTGCGTGAACGCGTTCACGCAAGCACAAAGCATCCTCTCGCTCAACCCGGACGGGATTGTGGTTTCAAACGGGCCTGGAGACCCTGCAATGCTGGGGGGGATTTGCCGGGAAATTGAGAAATTGCTTGATTACCCCATGATGGGCATTTGCCTGGGGCACCAGCTGCTGGGGCAGGTGGCTGGCGCCAAAACATACAAATTGAAATTCGGGCACAGGGGCGGGAACCACCCGGTCATGGAATTGGCATCAGGCAGAGTCACGATTACCACGCAAAACCACGGGTTTGCGGTTGACGAGAAAAAACTCGGGCAGGACTGGGAAACCACGCATGTCAATTTGAACGACAGGACGTGCGAGGGCCTGCGGCACAAATCCCTCCCGATATTCTCGATACAATACCATCCTGAAGCGCACCCCGGGCCCCGCGACAGCGTGGATTTGTTCGACAAGTTCATCAGGTCTCTGTGATGCTGGTATTATGCCCCTTGACAAAACAATCAAAAAAGTGCTTGTGATAGGCTCCGGGCCGATTGTGATCGGGCAGTCCGCGGAATTCGATTATTCCGGGGGGCAGGCGTGCAAGGCATTGCGGGAGGAAGGCGTGAAAGTCGTGCTCGTGAATTCAAACCCCGCCACAATTCAGACAGACCCGGAAATGGCGGATACCATTTACATCGAGCCTTTGCGCGCGGACGTGATAGAAAAAATAATCGAGAGGGAGAAGCCGGATGGCATTATCGCCACCATGGGCGGGCAGACCGGCCTTAACCTTGCGATGGAATTGCATGCGAAGGGAGTGTTTGAGAAATACACCGCCCGGATGCTTGGCACCGGCATCCACGCGATTGAAATGGCGGAAGACAGGGGGAAGTTCGCAGGCCTGCTGAAAAAAATAGGCGAGCCGATATTGGACAGCGTCGCCGCGACAACATTCGACGAAGCACGGGAATTTGCAAACACGCACCAGTTTCCCCTTATCCTAAGGCCCGCATACACCCTTGGCGGCACTGGCGGAGGCATTGCGAGGAACGAGGAGGGATACCAGAAATTGCTCAAGCTCGGGTTTACACTCTCGCCAACGCACCAAATCCTTATCGAGGAATCCGTGCTTGGCTGGGCGGAGCTTGAGTATGAGGTGATGCGCGATGCCAATGACAATTGCATAACAATCTGCAACATGGAAAACATAGACCCTATGGGCGTGCATACCGGAGAGAGCGTGGTGGTGGCGCCATCGCAGACATTGTCGGACAACGACTACCAGGTGCTAAGGAGCGCGGCGCTGAAAATAATCCGGGCGCTGGACATTCGCGGCGGCTGCAACATACAGTTTGCGCTAAACCAGGAAACCGGAAAATACGTTGTGGTGGAAGTGAATCCAAGGCTTAGCCGCTCGTCTGCCCTGGCATCCAAGGCCACAGGGTATCCGATTGCAAGGGTGGCTGCAAAAATCGCCCTTGGCTATGCGCTCAATGAGATTTCAAATTCCGTGACAAAGACAACGCCTGCCTCTTTCGAGCCTGCCCTGGACTATTGCGTGGTGAAAATACCGAGGTGGCCCTTTGACAAGATGCCGGAGGGGGAAAGGGGGCTTGGCACGCAGATGAAAAGCACCGGCGAAGTGATGGCAATCGGCAGGACTTTCGAGGAGGCCCTGCAAAAAGCCATGCGGAGCCTTGAGCAAAAGGAGCCGAGAGTGAAATACGATGACATAGAGGGGCATCTCACAAAGCCGACAGACCTGAGGCTTTGGGCGGTATTCGAGGCATTCAGGATTTCGGGCGGGCAGAAGACGGACGCCGGGGCGGAAATGGCTTCGGGCGGGCGGCGGAAAAATGCGGCAGATGAAAATGCCGTCGGTTTGGAATGGACTGCGGAAAAAATAGCCGGCTTGAGCAAAATCAACCGGTGGTTCGTGGACAGGATTGGGGAAATAGTGGGGATGGAAAAGAGGCTGAAGAAAGAGCCGTTTTCCTCTTCGCTTCTTTTGCAGGCAAAAAGGATGGGGTTTTCCGACGCGCAAATTGCGAAAATCATGGACAGGGACGAGGATGCGATACGCGCCATGCGCATCAAGGAGGGGATTGTGCCCACTTACAAAATGGTGGACACCTGCGCAGGCGAATTCGAGGCGAAAACGCCGTATTATTATTCGGCTTACGAGCAGGAAAACGAAAGCGTGCCTGATGCGAAAAAGAAGGTCGTGGTGATTGGCTCCGGCCCGATAAGGATCGGGCAGGGCATAGAATTCGACTACTGCTGCGTGCATGCGGCAATCGCACTGCGCGAGAACGGCATACAAAGCATAATGATTAACAATAATCCGGAAACGATTTCGACTGATTTTGACACGTCGGACAAGCTGTATTTCGAGCCGCTGGCATTCGAGGATGTAATGAACATAATCGAGCTTGAAAAGCCAGAGGGCGTGATGGTGCAGTTTGGCGGGCAGACCTCGATTAATTTGGCGGAAAGGCTGCACGAGGCAGGCGTGAAAATACTCGGGACGCAAGTTGAGGGGATTGACATTGCCGAAGACCGGGAGAAATTCAGGAAGGTGCTGCAGAATCTGGGCATAAGGCAGCCGGAAAACGGCACTGCCACAAACAAGGTAGAGGCGCTGCAGGCGGCAAACAAGATTGGGTATCCGATTGTGGTGAGGCCCTCTTATGTGATTGCGGGAAGGGGGATGGCGATAGTGTATTCCGATGCCGAGCTTTCGCAGTACATTGAAGAGGCGGTGGACGTGTCGCACAAAAGGCCGGTGCTCATTGACAGGTACATCGACAGGGCGATTGAGTGCGAAATAGACGGGGTGTGCGACGGGAAGGAATTGTACATCGGCGGCATAATGGAGCATATCGAGAGGGCGGGCGTGCATTCCGGCGACGCGTCTTGCGTGGTGCCGCCAGTGAGGCTGAAAAAAGAGGTGCAGGAGAAAATTGCGGAACATTCCAGGGCGATTGCCCTTGCGCTTCATACGGTCGGGTGCATCAACATACAGTATGTCGTGCAAAACGACGTTATTTTCGTGCTGGAGGCGAATCCGCGCGCAAGCAGGACCATGCCTTTCCTTTCCAAGAGCACGGGCGTGCCGCTTGTGAAAAAGGCGGTGGAGGCGATGCTTGGTAAAAACCTCCGCCAGATAAGCCTTGTTGGCGGGGTGCAGGAACAGAAGCATTTTGCAGTGAAAAGCGTGGTGTTCCCGTTCCTGAAACTGCCGGGCGTGGATTTCGTGCTTGGGCCTGAGATGAAAAGCACCGGGGAGAGCATGGGCATCGCATGGGATTACCCAACGGCGTATTACAAGTCGCTTTTGGGCGCCAACCTCAAAATACCCAAAGAGGGGCAGGTGGTGCTGTCGCTGAAGGACGGGGACAAGGAAAGGGCTGGGGAAATTGTGGACAGGCTGACGCGCCTTGGATTTTATATTTCCGCAACTCCCGGCACTGCCAAATACCTCAAGCATGCCAGGATGCTCAATAAGATTTCAAACGGCGAGCCGAATATTGTGTCGGAACTGAAGGCTGGAAGGGTTGGCTTGGTAATCAATACGCCAAGCAGGGGAAAAAGGCCGAACACCGACGGGTTTGCGATACGCAGGGCGGCGCTTGAGGCGAATGTGCCGTGCATAACGTCTTTCGAGGCTGCCGAGGCGCTTGTCGAGGCGATGGAAAAAATGGCCGGGAAAAAGGCGGATGCCCACCCATTGGCCGAATACTGGGCAAAATAAATTTTTTTGCTTTTGCCCGTTTTTGGGTAAACTTTATCATTATCGGGCAAAAGCTAATTAAGACAGGATGAAAATCGGTGTATGGCGTGATTGCATGGACTGGAAAAAGGCATTCCAACTCGGATTCCTAGTGTGGCTCCTCCCATTCGCATTCAGCTTCCTGTTTTACGATTCCCATGCGAAATTGACAATCGACGGCGTGGTTTTCAAGAACATCATGTTTTCATTCCTGATAATCGTCACGACAATTGCAACGCCTTATTTGTTCAAGGGGGCGCACGGGGATTTGTCCAAGGTCGGGGTTAACGCTGGGATGCTGTGGGTGGCAATAAGCATCGTTTTTGACCTTTTATTCCTTGTCGGCTTCTTCGGGATGAGCCTTTACCGGTATTTCACGGAAATAGGGCTTGGGTATATTTGCCTGTTCGCAATACCGGCTGCCGCGGGCATGGTGGCGCAGACGCATAGGAATGCAAGGAAATAGGAGAGGCTATTTGCTTTCCATCTTCCCCTGCAAGCCATACATGGATTCCACTTCGGAAGCTGTTGTCGCGTCTTCGATGGATTTGTCCTCCCTTAATTGGATGAGCCTTGGGAAGCGCAGGGCGTAGCCTTTTCCATCCGCCATGCCGCAGGTGTGCATCGGGGAGAGCGTGATTTCATCGGCGGAAACAGTTGCGATGTATTTTGGCTCCACCCAGAAGTCCGGGGTGATTTTTGAGTCGACCTCTTTTGGCTTGCCTTTGACTTTGATTGCATGCAGCATTTCCCTTAATTTGCCCATTTCCTCCTCCGAGAATCCGCTCCCTATCCTTGCTATTGTTTCAAGCCTGCCAGTCTGCTCGTTTCTAACCGCTACAAGCAATCCGCCAAATCCGAATTCTGTGCGGGCGCCCTCGCCAAGGTAATAGCCCACAATGACAGTGTCGAAAGTGTCGGCTGTCGCACCATATGAGCGCTTTAATTTAATCCAGGCGAATTTCCTTGCGCCTGCAACATACGGCGAATCCAAATCCTTGGCAATAATCCCTTCCAAACCCTCGCTTAGGCAGGCAGCAAAAAAATTTCCAAGCTCATCCGCGGTTTTCACCAGTATTGTTTTTGATGCGTCAATCGTATCGTTGTTTTTTACCAGTTTTTCCAGCTGCTTCCGCCTTTCCGAATACTTTTCATTTGTGTAATCTTTTCCATCCAAATAAATCAGGTCGAATGCGAAAAGGCGCAATGGGAAGTCCTTTTGCATCTGCGCAATGCCGTATTTTCTCTTGCGCTGTATGGTGATTTGGAAGGAATAGTATTTGTGTTCAGCCGCATTGTAAGCCAAAGCTTCCCCTTCCAAAATTATGCGCTTTGCCGGGAGCTTTTTTGCCGCGTCGGTTATTTCCGGGAACATATGCGTGATTTTTTCCAGTTTGCGGGAGTATAATTCCACCCTGCTTCCGTCCTTGTGCACCTGTATCCTGAAGCCGTCGTATTTGCCTTCCGCGGCGCATGGCTTGCCATCCGCAATCTTTGCGATAATTTCTTCGGGCGTTGCAAGCCTTTCCGCCAATGCAGGGCGCAATGGCTTGAAAAGCCGGATTTGGAAATTCTCGACTGCGGCAAAATCTGAGAGGGCAAGCTCCGCCACATATCCCAAATCAGAGCAGAGGTTGTATGCCCGCTCTATAGGAGCCCGTTTTGCCTTTGATTTGTCTTCCGTAATTGCCATTGACAATGCGTCTATTATTGTCGGTCCCTGTATGCCCAAGCGCAATTTGCCCACGCAAAAGCGCATGATGTACCTTGCCTCTATTGGGGAGGAGGAATTGAGCATTTCCGCAAGCATCCTGATTTTCGTGCCCGTGCTGCCCAATCCGGACAGTTTTGCCAGTTTGACAAACGAAGAGTATGCGTCCTCCAATGACAATTCGGATGATGCTAGGGCAGTTTGCTTTTTGCTTGCCAGCGCCCATTCCGCAACAGCGCCGAAATCGCCCAACTTTTTGAATTGCTTTTCCACTTCTGGGCGGGAATAGCCGGAAACATGGCTGATGGAATCCATGACGTATTTTTCGCCTATTCCCAATTCCATGCTCTCATATGGGGGCTGGAGTATGCCTTCGGTTAGATAAGCAATTATTTTTGCCTGTGCTGGGGTGGATTTGCGGAATAGCTCGGACATTAGTGCGGCAATGTCAAGCCTGCCTGAAGTCGCATCGATTTGCGCCCATGTTTGTGCGAGGTCGAAAAAGCGCATGGATAGAGTGAGTTGCTTATCATTTTAAACCCTGATTGAAAAGGAATCGAATATGGTGGAAATACGCAGAATCAGGAAATCCGACTTGCCGGAGCTGGCAAAACAATTCTGCAGCATCTGGAAGGAACACAAGGAAAAACAGGTGCTGAAAGTCTGGAGGCGCGATTTAGCAAAGGGTGTGAGGGGCGCAAACCTCATTGCGCTTGAAGGAGGTAAGAAAGTAGGAGTAGTTATGACTGAAAAGTTGAGAATAGAGATTTCCGGCGCCGCGCGCATAACCGAGCTGTTCGTGGAAAAAGGGCATCGGGGAAAAGGCATAGGTTCCAGGCTTATGAAGGAAAGCCTGAATGCGATGAAAAATGCCGGGATGCGGAACGTATCGATAATGGTCAGCCGGAAAAACAAGACCGCACTTGCGCTTTACCGTGCCGCCGGATTCAAGGATTTCAGGCTGTTGATGCTGAAAAAATTTACGCACTAATATAAAAGTTGGTTGAGCTGACGATACCAGAGGTTAAATCCATGGACTGCCTTGCAACGGATTTTGTCAAAATAAAGGATATACTGACCGGGGACATCAAGTCGAGCACCGTTAAAATCAGGGGATGGGTGCATCGGCAGAGAAGCTCCGGAAGCATCGCGTTTGTCGTGGTGAGGGACGCCACGGGCATAATCCAGTGTGCGGTGAAAAAGGGCGCGGTGGGCGACAAGGCATTCGATGATGCGAAGGGAGTATTCTTGGAATCATCTGTCATGCTTGAGGGCACGGTGAAGAAGGATGAGCGTGCCCCGGGCGGATATGAAATCGGGGCAACGGATTTTGAAACCATATTTTTGGGCGAGCCTTTCCCGATTGCAAAGGACCAGTCCGTGGAATTTTTGCTCGACACAAGGCATTTGTGGCTGAGGAGCCAGAAATTGACAAACATAATGAAGTTGAGGGACTACATCACACGATACCTCCGCCAGTTCTTTTTTGAAAGGCAGTTTTGGGAATTGACACCCCCGATTATTACGAAAGCCGCCTGCGAGGGCGGCAGCAAATTATTTGAATTTGATTATTTTGGGGAAAAGGCATACCTTTCTGAGAGCGGGCAGATGTATGGCGAAATATTCTCTTTCTCGCTTGAGAATATTTTCATTCTTGCTCCGTCATTCCGCGCAGAGCCGTCAAGGACTGTCCGCCACCTTGCCGAATATTGGCATTTGGAGCCTGAAATGGCATTTTACAGCCAGAAAATGAACATGGAATTGCAGGAGAAGATGATTGAATTTGTGTGCCAGAGGGTAGTGAAACTGCACCCCGACCTTCTGGAGGCGATTGGGCGAGATCCGGCAAAACTTGCGGCGGTGAAGGCACCGTTTGACAGGATTCCATATGAGAAGGCAATTGAAATGTGCCGGGGAATGGATTTGAAAATAGAATACGGGCAGGACTTGGGCGCGGATGAGGAGGCGATGCTCACCAAGGAGCTAACGAAGCCGATTTTCATCCACAATCATTTGAAGGAGTTCAAGGCGTTTTACATGAGGGAGGACAAGGACAAGCCGGGCACTGTTTTGTCTGCCGATATGCTTGCCCCTGAAGGCCATGGCGAGATTATTGGCGGGAGCGAGAGGATTTGGGAACTGGGAGAATTGAAGGCAAGAATGAAGGAGCAGAAATTGGATGAGAAGGATTATGCTTGGTACGTTGATTTGCGCAAATTCGGAAGCGTGCCGCACGCGGGATTCGGGCTTGGGATTGAAAGGCTGACAAAATGGATGCTGGGGCTTGACCACATCCGCGACGCGATTCCGTTCCCAAGGACGATTAACAGGGCTTACCCGTAGAATAGGTTAACTTTCACCAATCAGTGAAACATTTATATATAACAAAAGTCATAAAGTGAAACATGCGCTTAACAGACGGAATTTTCATCGAAATTCTGGAGGGATATTTCACTTCCAAAACCACCCGGTTTACCCAGAAGGGGCTATCGGAAAAGCTGCATGTATCAATTGGGCTTGTGAATAAGACGATTGCAAAGCTTGAGCAGGCAGGGGCGGTGGAGAGGGCGGGAAGGGGGTTTTCGCTTGTTGATGCCAAGAAATTGCTTGCCATCTTTGCAACGCAGAGAAAACTTGCATCAGATGTTATTTTCAGCACGCATTATGAGGGGGGAGTGAAGGAAATTGAAAAGCTGATGCCGAATGAGGCGTGCTTCACGGGCTGCTCGGCATACAGGCTCAAATACGATGATGCGCCTGCGGATTATGGCAAGGTGTATGTTTATGCGGATGGGAAGATTGGCAGATTTGCGGAAAACAAGGGCGAACCGAACCTGTTTGTGCTGAAAAATCCTGGATTTGCAATGGGCAAAATTGCCCCGGTAAGCCTAATCTACGCTGATTTGTGGAATATGCGGGATTGGTTTGCTGCAGAGTATTTGAAGGCGCTTGAGAGGAGGCTTTTCAATGCGTGAATTCTGGAATTCGGAAATAACGGCAAAATCATATGAGAAGCTTCAGCAGATGAAAGGCGAAGCTGATTTTGTGCTCATAGGGGGGTGGGCGATTTATTTGCACGCGCACGCATTCAAGTCAAAGGATATTGACATCGTGGTTGATTATAATGAGCTGATTAAGCTAAAACAATCATATAAACTGTCAAAAAACGAATTCCTGAAAAAATACGAGATAAAGCTTGAGCATTTTGACATTGACATTTACCTGCCGTCTTTTTCCAAATTGGCAGTGGAACCGGGGGAGTTATTGAAGCGCTATGACACAATAGACGGGATAAAGGTTGCTCCGCTTCATTCGCTTATGCTGCTCAAGCAGGCTGCGTGGCTTGACAGGAGAGGGAGCATAAAGGGGAAGAAGGACGCGCTTGACATTGCGCTTCTGGCATTTTCGCCTGAATTTGAAATCGCAGAATACGCGAAAAAGGCGAAAGAATTCGGGCATCCGGATTATCCAGAAAAATTGCACGAAGCGCTGATGGAATTGTCAGATAAGGATTTGCCATATCTTGGAATGGCAAGGAATGAATTTTTGAAAAAAAGGAAGGGAGTGGTTGCGGCGCTTAGGGCTTGACCGCATACGGGATGCCATACCGTTCCCAAGGGCGATAAACCGGGCTTACCCGTAGAAATGGTTCGGAAAGCTGCCTTCAAATATGTTTTAAAGGCAGATAGGGAGGGTTATGCGGTTTTGCAAATGGGCCGCTTCATTGCAATGGACGAATCCGGGAATACGCAGGCAGTATGCGCATTCTGCCTTGTTTCAATTCCTCAAAAGGAAATAGACCGCATATCCGAAATACTGACTGTAAAACCTTCAGATGCCCCGGAAATAATCACGCTTTGGCAAAAAGTATGCCGGGAAGAATTCAAGTATAGCGCGTTCAGGCAGGCATTCCGAACAACCGGCCTGGAAATTTATGATAGCTACTTGAGGGAAAAGTTAATCAGGATCGGACAATTGAAAATTCAGGTTTATTTCAGCGTATTCCCAAACCATTCGGAAAATAACCTGCGCATTGGAAGGCTTTACGATGAGGCAAGCTTCCTGATCCATGCATGGGCGCAGCAAAACCAGGCGGATGCTCTTGACCGCAGCCTGAATATCGTGGTTGACCAGCAGGTTTTCCCTGAGAAGATGCTATTTTCATGCTATTTGCGCCGGGGAAGGTTCAAGGCCATGCTGATGCCAAAATCAAATTATGCGCCTGCGCTTGAATCCGGGGCTTTGCACAAAATAGCCGCAGACAGGGAAAACATGGTCGATGTGGAACAGGTAAACAGCAGAAGCTATGCGCGCATCCAGCTTTCGGACATGATAGTTGGCTGCATCCGGGAGCATTACGCACAGGGTGTGGAAGGCTATTTTCCTCTTTTAAAGCCCCTGATTTACAAAAAGAATTGCAGGATACAGCTTTCCGGCTATGTTCCGCCCGCTATGCAAAGTTATGATTTGAACCCCCCTAGTGGTATTTGACCGCAGTCTCGAACCTTCGGAGTGGCTCGTATTATTTATTGGCTTTGGCAGTTTATAATATTATCATCGGCAGCCAGATTTTTGGCGCATACCCAATGCCATACCGTTCCCAAGGGCGATAAACCGGGCTTACCCCTAACAACAATTTTTAAACAATCGCGGCAATTTTCCCCCTATGCCAGAAAAAATCGAATACCTTACGGCTGAAAAGGTAATTGAAATCAATAAGCTTGTGCTCATTGAAATTAGGGTGAAAAAGAAGGATGCGCCAAAACTTCTTAGCAAGCTTAAGCTGGAAGAGGTTTTGACAAAATGCGAGAATGAGGAGGGCAGCCTGGCGCAAAAGGCGGCGATATTGCTTGAAGGGCTGACAAAGGCGCACGCATTTGCTAGCGGAAACAGAAGGACCGCTTTCGTTGCTGCAAAGGCTTTTGTGGACGCGAACAAGGGGGAATTTGGCATTGCAGATGACCCGGAAAATGCCAAGGCATTGCAAGGGATACGGGAAGGGTTTTATACAAAAGAAGAGATAATAGGATGGATTGAACATGGCAAAATCAGGGAATTTGCAAAAAGATGACAAGTTTTTGGCAGCGGAGCTTGACAACATCAGGAATCTTATCAATGGGCACAGGCGGCTGCTTTATGCGATTGGAAGGCTTTAGTTGCGGGCAGTTCCCAAGGACGATAAACTGGGGCTGCCCCTAAATGATAAAAAGGCGCACGGGCAGAATATGCCCATGAATGAAATGAGGCAGGAGGCAATCGCCCTCTATTTGGAATGCGTAAGGGAGAACGGCTTTGCGAAAAGGAAGGCGGAAATGCTGCCGGTGAAATTCCAGAGGATGCTGGAGAGGAGGGAGAAGGGGGGCAGGTACTGGATTTCCGCACGCTTCCGCAAAATGTTTTCAGTCGCACTCACGGGAGGGGTGTTTGACATAATCCACCCCGGGCATGTAATGACTTTGAATGAGGCGAAAAAGCAGGCGGACGTGCTTGTTGTGGTGGTGGCGACGGATGAGCATGTGAAGAGGGTGAAGCAAAGGATGCCGATGCATAAGGCAAAGGTGAGGGCGGAAGTTGTCGGGGAAATCAGGGCGGTGGATTTGGCAATAGTGGGAGTGAAGAGGATGATGGACACTTTTGAGAGGGTGAGGCCGAATGTGGTTGTGTTCGGATATGACCAGAAAATGATGGAACTGCCCGGAGTGAGATGCGTGCAGGTGAAAAAGCATGCAGAAGGGAAGTATTCGAAAACAGGAAGCGTGATGGAGAAATTGGGAATCTAGGCAGTGGATTTTGAAATCGGGGTTGCAGATATATTATTATACTTCGGCTGTTTTTTGGTTTACCATGGCAGAAGACCAGATGGAAGAAGCGGCGAAGGGGAAAGCCGAAGGCAAGGCGCAGGAGAAGGAAAAGCCTGAGGCAAAGGCTCCGGCAGAAAAGCCCTCAGTTGCCACAAGGGGGGTGCCATCGGACGAAACGATGTACCTTCCGGCGCACAATTCGCCCGAAATACGCGCCTTCCAGGACGGGGCGGAAAATGCCACGCGGAATTTGTGGGGGATAGACGAAGTTGCGAATTTCATTTTTGCGAAGAAATACCAGAAAATGTACAACGAGATTGCGGTGCTGTTTTTGAAGGAGTTGGCTGCGAAGACGAAAATGGAAGGGAGCGAAATTGGCGAGTTTGTCTCGAAGAATAAGATTTCAAAGGCGACATTCTACAACAGGGTGCTGCCGAGGCTGAAAAGGGTTGGGATGATAAAGGTGGAGAGGCAGACGGTGGTTGCCAAGGAAAGCATGCGAAAATTCAGGCCGATGACAATCCACCTGTCAAAGACGTTCGGGAATTACTTGGTGAAAATAGGCGACAGCTGGCTTGCGGAAGTCGATGACGCGAGGAGCAAGGCGGAGCAGCAAAGGAAGCTGGGGCATTTCGAGGAGAAGAAATAAACCTGCAGGATTTGGATTTTCAGGCAAAGAAATAATTCAGCCGTATTTTAATTTGTAGGAAATAATTGCCATTAGCATCAGGCTTGTGCAGACGTTTGTTAAAATAATCGGCAGGTTGCCTATTGCAAGCCCGTAGGCAATCCAGAGCAGCTGGCTAAGAAGCAGGATGGCAAGCCAATACCAGGAAAAATCCTTTGCGGATTTTGTCTTGTAGGTTTTGTAAACCTGGGGCATGAAGGAGATTACGACGAGGGCTGCGGCAACTAGGCCGAGCAGGGTGATTTGTTCCATGAAAATTACCGTTAATGAATGGTTTTCTGCAATGGATTAGTGGAGATTCCCTCCTCCTTGAACAGTGCCTTAAGCTTCATCAAGTTCTTCTGAAAGTTGTCAACATCCGGGATGGTTTCGCCAAATGACATGCGGGATCGGAACTCGCCCAAAATCATTTCCCCATATGTTGCTCCGACGGACATAAGGTTAAGGCTGGCAGAATACGCATCGGATGCGCATTTGTCCTTTGCAGCCAATTGCTTGAATTTTGCAAGTTTGCCGAACAGCTTGCCATCTTTGTCGAACATCAGGGTGGTGAGGAAAGAGGCAAGGAATTCCGCCTGGTTGTCATGGGCATGTCCAGCATATCGTGTCCAAAAGGGGATGTTCTTGTTAATGGAAAAAGATTCTGTGTACAAATTGAACAGGGGGCTGTTCCAGCCGAAAACTGGTGAAAAAATCTCGTTTATTTGCTTCTGGAGCGACGCATCGAACTCCGTCAAATTTACGCTTCGAAGCGCATCATAGCTTTTTTTGAGCTCCCTACCCAAGGCTGAATCATCGCCCTCTTTTATTGTTTGGTGAAAGGTGTGGACGAATTCGTGGAAAAATACCGATTTTGAATCATTGTGGCTCACGAAAATCCCAGTACCCATCAACAGCCCTCCGTCCTTTACGGAAAGTGATAAGCCGAAATGGGCGCCCTCGCTGATGATTTCCCTGATGTCAAAGTGATAATCGTCTGCCATCATTTTTATTTTTTCATAAATTTGCGATTCCTTGTATGGCTCTTTCACACGCTGCGTTTCAATGGCGGTTTTTATTTCGGACAGCGCTTCATCGGTTTTTTTTAGGAAATAATTTGAAACAGTCTGGTCATTTAGGATACGCCACAGGAAAAACACGGCATCAGGCTGGTTAGGATAAGTAGCTGCGGAAATGAGGCTGACGCACCTAGTTTCAAGCAAAAGGTGCCTTTCCTTCAAACCCGGTTCTTCGGGAGCTGGAAAATAGCTGAAATCCGCATCTCCCGTATCTTTAGGCAGAAAGCTTGCTACTCCGGTAGCATCCTGCAATCTGGCAAACTGCTTCGGGGCATAGGAAAGGGCATCCATTGCACCCGTAGAGTATTGCAGGCTCTCCAAAATAAAGGGCCGGTCATAACGCGGATATAATGAAGGCTTCTTTTCTTCTTTTTTTACGCCCCCGGATTTTTTTGTTTCATCCATTTCTGGCGGGCCTGGCGCTGCCGTAGGGGCATCTTTTTGACGGCGGTCGAATTCCTCATCAGTCAAGTTTGGCCCGAATTTTGCATCCATGTCATAGATGGCAGAAGCGACATCCCGCACTTTCTGCCCGTAATCCTCGTTTGGCTTTAGATTCCTTTCAATGAGAATGGAAAGGCTGTTTAGGAAATATTCCTTGTCATCAAGTACGCGCGTGAATATCCCGAACTGCCCGAATTCTGCCAAAAGGCATGCCCTGATTTTTTCTTGCAGTTCCCCCGGGCGGTAATGGAAAACCTGGAATGATAGCATCATTTAGAATCCGCCCTTGCTCTTGAATTCCTCGAAAATGTCGTCGCCGGGGTAAATTCGCAAGCCTTCCCCTGTTATGAATTCGAACGGGCAGATTTTCTGCGAGTGGTTTGTGCCCCTCATTTTCAAAACTTCAAGCGCGCGGAAGCGGACGTTGCGCTGGCGGGGGTGGTGGAGAAGAATGACTCCGTCAGTGAGGTATTCCATTCCGGACAATGTTTTGGCAGTAGTGTTGCGGATGGCCTCGCCGGAAAAAAGGGTGGTGCAGCCCCATTTGCGCACCATGTCAAAAAGGTTGAGCTGCGCCTCGCGCGCCTGGTATGTTGATTCAAACAGCACGGTATAGGAAGAGAGGGAGTCGATGGTGAAGCGCTTGGCGCCTATTTCGGTGATGGCATCCCAGATAAGGCCGCCACCTTCCTCTGCCAATTTTTTCACCTCGTGGGGCTTGTAGTTTATTATGGCAAGCTTGTGCTCATCCTCCAACTTTTGCAAATCCCAGCCAAAAGCAAGCGAATGGCGCATGATGGAGTCGTGGTGCTCCTCGAAGGAGAGGAAAATGCCCGGCTCGTTGTATTTGGTCGCGCCTGTGTAGAGGAATTGCAATAGCATGGAGGTTTTGCCGCAGCCTGCCTCGCCCATCACCAGGATTGTGGAGCCCTTCTCAAACCCGCCGGAGGTGAGCTCATCAAGGCCGGGAATGCCGGTCGGCACCCGTTCTAGCACAATTGGCTTGTTGGGCTTTCCGGAAAGCGCTTCTTTTGCCATGCAAATGGAAAACTCATCAATGTTTAAAAACATGCCATGGCTCTTTACGGTCATGGCATCCCCACCACTTCGGCAGCAGGCAGGCTCGAATACGGGGGGGCCGTTGAAACTGTCAAGGATAGGCGTGCCCGGATTGGACGACATATTGGGAGGAGGGCTCCCTTCGCAGAGCAACGTGCTTGTTTACGGGGACCCGCTGTGCGGGAAAAAGCCCCTTGTGATGCAGTTCGTATACGAGGGGCTCAAAAGGGACATACCGGGCATCTTTGTGCTCACAGACTATGGCTGGGACGACTGGAAAGCCAAGATGGCAGGCTCAGGCTGGGACGTTACGCCGTATGAGGAAACCGGAATGGTGCAGGTGATAGACTGCTATTCAAAGCAGTTTGACCCGTCCCTTGAGGATGCCGGCGTGGTGAGCTATGCCGAAAACCCGGCAGCCCTCTCATCAATCAGCCTGCACATTGCGCGCGTGCAGGACCAGCTCATCGATACGTTCGACAGCCACAGGCTTGTTTTCCATTCTATATCGTCATTGCTAAAAGAGACGGATTCCGCCACATTCTTCCGCTTCATGCAGTTTGCCGTGGGAAAATTCAGGCGGGAGGGCGCAACCGCAATGTATGTCGCCGAGAGGGGGATGCACGATGAGCGCGACGTGAAAATGATGGAGCACCTGGTCGACGGGGTAATCGAGTTTGAGAAGGACCAGATACGGGCAAGGGGGCTTGCAAACGCTTCAAACACATGGCACCATTATGAAATCAGCGACAAGGGCGTGCTAATCAGGGTATAGCATTTATAGACAATCGCGTTTAGGGTAATAGCATGAAAAAAGGGCAGGCATCTTCGGAATACATAATCCTTGCGGCGGCAATACTCCTAATAGTGCTTGCCGGGATATACCTGCTTGAGAATTTCAGCTCCGGAAGCCCGGAAATCAGGATATCGGAATCGAAAAATTACTGGAAAAGCGCAAGCCCCTTCATGGTGGTGGACTGGAGCGTGAAATCCGCCGCCGCAGATGCAAATGGGAATGCCAGCGCCCAGCTTGCCATAGTGGTGAGGAATCCGACCCAGCAAACCCTGACGCTGAATAAAATCCTGATTTCAGGCACCAATTTTTCGCGCGTATATTCGTATGGGGCGAATTATGCCGGCAGGCCGGACAACCTTTCAATAACAATGGCGCCATCCGAGCAGAACGTCATAGTGCTCATACAGGACAGCGGGCCGGCAATTGCGAAAAATTACCAGCTGCCCCTTGTCTTTGAATATGACCCGAATAGTTCGCAGGGGGGCGGGGCGGCGCCGCTTCGGGGGACGGTGCAGTTTGTTTCCGCATATGCGGCGGCTGCCCCCCCATCCACAGGATGCCCGGTCGGGCAGCTGGCATGCAATATCACAGGCGCCTCAACCTGCTGCCTGTCCTCGCAGATATGCAGCCTTGGCATACAATGCTGCTTGGCCGGGCAGGTGTCTTGCGGGGGGAGCTGCTGCACAGGCAGCTGCCAGGGGAGCACGTGCGTGGCTGCAGGATACTATGTTTGCGGCATGGGGCAATGCGCTATCGGGCTGCCCTGCTGCAACGGCGTGTGCGGAGCGGCATGCGCGGATTATGTGGTGAGCAACTCATCCGCAAACCAGACAGTGCTGCAAAGCGGGCAGACCGCAACGGTTGGATTCACAACTGCGAACATAGGCGCAGGGGACGCCACTGCGGTTTCGTATACGGCAGTATATAGGACAGTGGGGGGCGTGAGCGCGTTGTTTGCAAATTACACAATACCGGCATTGAACAACGGGACAAACGTCACGAATGGAAGCGTTGTGTTCACTTGCAATGCCAGTGCGGGATATGGAACGCACACATTTGCGGCATATTCCGACAGCACTTCCGCCATTTTCGAGGCGGATGAGGGAAACAACGTGCACAACGCGCTGTTCTCAATCACATGCAACAATGTGGCAAGCAGCCCAGACCTGGTTGTGGCAAAGCTTGATGCCAACCAGACCGTGCTGTTGCTGTCGCAGAAGGCGCTGATTACAATTAATACTTCCAATATCGGCAATGCGGCAAGCGTGGCAAGCATTACATCGGTTGCAACAGGGGGAAGCGGGAACCCGCTATCGGCAGGCTCGGTTGGCGTCGGGGCGCTGGCGCCTGGCGCATCGGAAAACGGGACCGTGAACTTCACGTGCTCGATGGCGGCGCTTGGCTCGCACACCATTACTGCAACTGCGGATGCAACCGGCACAAATTCCGAGTCGGACGAGGGCAACAACGTGAATTCAAGCCTTGTGATAAACTGCACTGCCCCGGATTTGATTGTGTCGAGCCTTGCTGCAAATGCCACTGGCATTTACATCGGGCAGACTGCAAACATCACAATAACAACCAAAAATAACGGGACTGGCAATGCAAGCCCGTCCATCACCGCAGTGATTTCCAATGCAAGCGCCTCTGCTGTCAGCCCCGGCTCATTTGCCATCACCACCCTGACCCCGGGGCTTGCGCAGGTTTCCTATTCCACGTTCACCTGCAGCGCGGCTTCGCTTGGCTCGCACAGGATTTATGCCTCGGCAGACAACACCTCGATAATAACCGAAAGCGATGAAGCCGACAATGTCAACAGTTCCCTTACGCTCACATGCAATGTGAACTTTGCCTGCCCTGCATTAGGAAGCGGAATACGCGCAAGCCAGTTCCTTGGGTTCACATTGGGGAACTGGACCGACCTTGGGAGCGGCAGGACGCTCATTTACAGCCCGGATTATGCGGCAGGGGAGATGGTGTGGCCGCAGAATAATATTGCGATTGGAACGAACTTCACAATTGAAGCGGACGTTTACATTACGCGCGGATTCTACCAGCCCGGCATAACAGGGACAGGCCCGAATGCGCACATTGGAATTACCGCGCTTACCCCGACCGCCACCAACAATGCCGTCGGCTACTTCCTGTTCATCAACAGGTTCAACAACACGCCCGCTTCCAACCCGCCCTTCTCGCAATACCTTTGCATCGGCGAACTGGATTACAACGGGGACAATTCAAAGAGCTACCGGAGCGGCGCAGGCACGCTGAACTTCGACCCGCGCACCGCAACCCTCAAGCCAATTGCGCCCTACCAGAAATGCGTGCAGCTAAGCTCGCCCATCCAGCCGTTCACATGGTACCATTTGAGGATGGAAATGAGGCCCGGGAAAAACGTCACAGGCTACATCAGCGGGCCTATCAGCGCAAGCGTGTCCAACATTATGAATGACGACTACCTGGCTGCAAGGGCGGGCACCTCCGGCCCGTACATGGGCGCAGGCGTGATAGAGGGCGCCGGAGTGGTCGCCAATATGTGCTACTTCAACGGCACGCAAGGCAGCTGCGCATGCGGGGCAGGCATGCCTGCAATGAAGCCGGACTTGACAATAAGCAATATTACGACAAGATTGAGGTCTGGCAGGTCGTATTGGGTGAATGTCACTACAAAGAATATCGGCAACCTGCCAACCTGGGCTGTGAAGCCGGACGCAACATGGAGCATGGGCAAAGGGGATTCGAATGAACGGTACCAGTCGAGCCACCTCACTAACCCATTCTTTGGCAAGCCCACCAATCCGTTCTATGCGCCAACGGCGGGGCTTGATGTCGGACAGGAATACAAATACGAGGTCAGGTATGACTGCGGCGGCCAGGGATTCGGCACCATGAACGTAAGTTCGGACTACTATGGCGAAATAAACGAAAGCAACGAAAACAATAACTGGGGCAAGCTCGAATTCAACAGTGACTGCCAGCCAGTGTAATTGATTTCTTGGGCTTTTCTTTTGCCCCTTGCGGATTTTTTCGGATTTCGAATTGCTGCGGCGCGCGGGTTGAACTTACCATTGCTCCTTGTGGATTTTTTCCGGCGGCACGCCTTCGGCTTTGAGCATTTCGATAAGGGATGTGACAAACGGGGGAGAGCCGCAGAGGTAGAACTGGCAGGATGGCAGGGAAATGGGAAGGGAGCCTTGGGAATAAGGAGGAATAGGAATGGCGAAATGGATTTAGGGGCATAGCCAATATAATCTTTTCAAACCAAATGCGGATATGCTTGCGCGCAACGGAAGGATTGCAGCCAACGCTGCGGTTTATGCAGGGATTATTTTCTTGTCTTTTTTGCCACTTGATAGCGGGCAAAACAATAAAAATGCTGCCGGGCAGATGAAGCATATGCAAGTGTTTGCAGAAAACCCTGAAGCGCCCCAAAGCAAACAGGGGCAGGCCGATCAGCTTTACCTTGCCCGGCTGCAAAGCGACCCTAAGCGCGTGATAAAGGCAACCTATCGGGAATACAGCCCAGGGGAAAGAATAGAGATAGAATCGATAAATGCGGAATACCGTCCTAAGAGGCTTGCGCTTTCTGCATCAATGAAGCAGGAATTAGAGGGCAAATTCCGCATCACCCTTTCCCAACCCGGCAATATAGCCGAAATTTTTAGGCAATGCGCATTAACCTTATGTGATTTGCTTGACAGGCATGCCACAGACCATGGCAGGAACGAGCTTGGCTTATTTTACCAGGATAGCCTCGTAAGCTCGAATATATCCAAAACTTATGAATTGGTTGGCGGAAAGGGGCTGCCTTATGGCGTGCAAAAAGCTTATATTGAAAAGTTCGTCAGCTTGGAAATAGAGCGGCAGAACCGCATTGAAAATATTGGCAAGCTCACGCTTGAAAAAAACAAAGTATGGGCGCACAATGAGCGGATAAGATTCATAGCTGAAATGAAGGAAAAACATTCCCTGGATGCAGATCCGAAATTCATCGAAAATGCCATGGGCGAGCTTGGCAAAAAACTCGGAAAAATAATTGGTCCCTATCTGCAAGAGGAACGTAAAATGGGAAGGGGTCCGCCCTTCCAGCCATTTCCTTATGAAAAGCATCCTGAGGCGCAAAAACTCATAAACAGTTACTTCTCCAAAATTGGGGGCGAAAAAATCCCATTTGCAGATAAGGCATATTATGCGGAAAAATTCATGGGAAACGCCGCAGTGGAGAATTTTGGGGAAGGCGTGCTGGAAATGAACAAAAATCTGGACAAACTAGACAAAAAGAAAAAAAATTAAGGGGTCCGTAAATAATTTTGCTGAAACTCCAAATGTCTAGCCCGCTTTGCCGTCCGCTCGCCCGGCTTTGGGCCGGGCAGGCTGGCATCACAAGCAAA
>Ga0082335_1004567_pt1 | contig 20538 bp, 23 predicted proteins | sample Subgrocontami58m_FD_72375 | JGI IMG/M metagenome (GOLD analysis project Ga0082335, IMG submission 72375) | Subsurface groundwater microbial communities from S. Glens Falls, New York, USA - GMW37 contaminated, 5.8 m (SPADES assembly) (version 2) ... | reverse complement strand
GACAGCGTTTAAAAATTATTCTCGAAGGTCTAAATCCGCCGCAAAATATCGGCTTTATCATACGAACGGCAGGGGCGCTGCAGACTAAAAAAGAAATCCACAAGGATTTCCATTATTTATTGAGACTGTGGAAAAACATCGAAAAACGGGCGAAAGACACTAGTGCGCCTGCAACCATTTATCAGGAAAGCGACCTTGTTATCCGTACTATCAGGGATATTTTTTCTACTGACATACGAGAAATTATTGTTGACTCAGAACCTGTTTTCGAAAGAACGCGCGATTTTCTTCGTATCATTATGCCCAAATACGAAAAAATTTTAACCCTTTATAACGAAAATAAGCCGTTATTTCATAAATATGATATTGAGAAGGAAATTGAAGGAATAAACTGTAAAAAAATTCCCTTGCCACGCGGGGGGTCGATTATAATTGAACAGACCGAGGCACTTGTTGCAATTGATGTCAACAGCGGTAAATTCAAAGAGGAAAGTGATCCTGAAGAAACTTCCTTTAAGACCAATCTTAAAGCTGCAAAAGAAATTACACGGCAAATACGACTGCGAGATATAGGAGGTGTAATTGTAATCGACTTTATTGACATGCGGGAGGAACCACACAACCACGCTATCGAGAAAGTCCTCACAGATGCATTAAAGCGGGATAAGGCTCGAACGAAGATGCTTAAAATGTCAAAATTTGGCACTATTGAACTCACCAGACAAAGGATCCGTTCAAGTCTTCGGGATGTTCTTTTTGAGGAATGCAAGTTTTGTCGGGGCACAGGATATGCCAAGACGGTTGAAAGTCTTTGTTTAAATGCCATGAGAGATATAAAGTTTGCTATTCATTTGCCACAGATTGCTAAAATCGAAATTCTCGCAAATCCAGAGGTTACCAATTACCTGCAAAATCAAAAAAGAAGGCAAATGATTGAGATCGAGGAGTCTTATAATAAGAAGATTAATATTTTTAGTACAACAACTCACGAATACGGTAAAATAGATATTCGTTTTTTTAATAATAAAGACGAACCTGTTATGGTATAATACGGAACCTAAAAATTGCAATTGGCCACGCCTGCCTGTGCGTCGCACGCAGACAGGGATGAACACAGATTTACACTGATTTTTCAAAAGAAATAAGGAGTGTGTATGTTAAATTTATATGTATTCAAACTGAAAATTGAAAGGAGAAACTAATAAATGTATGCAATAATAAAGGACAGGGGGAAACAATACAAGGTCAGGGCTGGTGAACGTCATCTCATCGATCTAAAAGCCGATGCTCAGGTTGGAGAAACTTTGGAATTTAATGATGTTTTGGTTTGTTCCGATGGAGAAGGCCAAACAACCTTTGGGGCCGCAGCGAATAAAAGCGCAAAAGTTATTGCGGAAGTTGAAGGTATGAAAAAGGGTGTAAAATCGATGACAATAAAGTTTCGTAGAAGAAAGGAATCGATGACCAGAAGAGGTCATCGTGAAAAATATACTAAGATAAAAATCAAAGAAATTCTATTGGATTAGGTGGCAATTTTTATCGTTAGTTCTGTAATTTTCAATATATTTTTTTCAAAACGGAGGACAGTAATATGGCACATAAAAAAGGACAAGGTTCTTCAAAGAATGGAAGAGACAGTAATCCCCAAATGCGAGGCGTAAAGAGATACGGCGGACAAGTTGTAACAGCCGGTTCTATCTTGGTCCGTCAATGTGGAACGAAATTTAAACCCGGACTGAATGTTGGTCTTGGAAGGGATTATACGCTTTTTTCCATGGTGGACGGCGTGGTGAAATTCGAGACAAGACGCCGCGTAAGCGTCTACTCAGCGCCCAATTAATTATTTTTGGTTTCATAGCAGCTTTTTTCGGTATGCTGCGGTGAATGCATACATTTTCTAATACAGGAGATTTTGTGTAAAGGGTGCTTATAGAATGCACCCTTTCTATTTTCCAGACCATGTTTGTTGATGAAGCAGTCATATTTGTAAAAGGGGGGGATGGAGGAAACGGCTGTGTAAGTTTCCGAAGGGAGAAGTACGTCCCTCATGGAGGGCCTGACGGAGGGAATGGAGGCAAGGGGGGAGACGTTATATTTCATGTCAATGATAAAATTGATACGTTGCTGGACATTACTTCCCGGGTGAAACATATTGCGGAAAGCGGGGCTCACGGGAAAGGTTCTACCAAAAGAGGAAAGGACGGCAAAGACCTCACCATAGATTTGCCCAGTGGTACGGTAGTAAAGGATAAAGAAAGCGGTCGTGTCTTGAAAGACATGAGTACTGCCGGAGAAAGCATTGTTATTGCACGGGGAGGAAGGGGAGGGCGGGGGAATAAACACTTTGCAACTTCCATCAATCAGGTACCACGACAGGCAGAAAAAGGTAAACCCGGCGAAGAGCGCTGGCTGATCCTTGAGTTAAAGTTGCTTGCAGACGTTGGCATTATCGGAATGCCCAATGCAGGGAAATCAACATTGCTCTCCCGCATATCCGCTGCAAGACCTAAAATTGCAGAATATCCTTTCACCACACTGCAACCTCAATTAGGAATTGTAGAGGTTGAGAATTGTCGCCGATTTGTTGTTGCAGACATCCCGGGTCTTATTGAAGGGGCGCATAGAGGAACAGGGCTTGGGGATGAATTTCTGCGTCATATTGAAAGGACAAAATTATTAGTGCATCTTTTGGATGTCTCACCTTTTGCAAGGATGGACCCCGCGGATGCGTATAGTATTGTTCGGAATGAATTAATGCAATATAACCCGAAACTCGCCGAAAAAAAGGAAATTGTCATTGCAAATAAAACCGACCTTTTAGATACAGAAAGCAGTAACGAATTCATTCAAACACTGGAAGAAAAAATTTCCAAACCCGTTTGTCCTGTTTCTATGGTTACCGGCAAAAACATCGGCACTCTTATAAATATGATTATAAGTGCTTTAAGTGAGATACAGTTCCAAAAAAGCGAACTTCTATGTGGTTAGCAATTGACATTGGCAATACAAATATCCATATTGGGATATTTGAAGACGATGTCCTGCATTCCTCCTATTCAGTGAAAAGTGAATTTCCGCGTCCACTTCTGGAAAATTTAAAAAACACTTTAAATCCGGCTACTCTTGCCAAACCACATGCCGTTGTCATCTCGTCTGTTAACCCAAAGATTGAAGTTTTTATCGTTGAATATATCCAAAAATATTTCTTTGTAAATTCCCAATTTATTGGAAGAGATATTCCTATTCCTATGGCGATACTGACCGACCAGCCAGACAGGGTGGGCGTAGATCGCTTAGTGAATGCGCTTGCAGCATTTGAAATGACAAAGAGTTGGACGATCGTCGTTGATGCCGGTACTGCGATAACGGTTGATGTGATTAACGATCATGGCGCTTTCATGGGAGGTATTATTGCACCTGGTATGGGCATGTCCTCAAAAGCACTACATCACTATACTGCGTTTTTACCAGAGATACTCATCAGAAATAAACCAAAAAGTATCCTTGGGAAAAATACAGAAGGTGCAATAAATTCCGGCATTTACTGGGGCACTGTCGGTATGGTAAGCAAGCTTATAAATATGTTTTGTGATGAACTGAAATGTCAGCCAGCGATAATAGCAACAGGGGGGGATGCGCAGTTGCTGGCGCCGGAAATCCCTCAAATCACCGCTGTAATCCCTTATTTGACATTGGAGGGGATCAAAAGTGCATACAAGAAAAATCTTCCTCAAAATTTGAGAAATTAAGGTTGTTTGATTTTTTCGACCAATTTTCTATATCGAACGTCTTCTCGGAGATATGCCAGATCCTTATCCTTTTCCAGATGATGGATATCGTTGTAACCTAACAGAATTGCTTTTTCCAGGGCAGCTAAAGCAGCATCGATATTTTTAAGCAATGCATAACTGCATGCAAGGTTATAATAAAATATGGGGTCTTTTGGTCTGAGACTACATAATCTTTGGTCAATCTGAAGGCCTTTTTCGTACATCCCGTGCGCCGTATACGCATTGCCTAAATACATAAGGCAATCAACATAATTTGGGTTTTTTTCAAGAATGCCTTCGAGAAACCAAATAGTAAATTCTTCACCTTCTTTTTTAAACGCACCCGACTTTATCGTAAATTCGTAATGTGGTAACGTAATCGAGGTTATAAATCTATTTTTTGCTTTTGCTTTCATAATACACTTTTTAAGAAGAATAAATGTTAATGATGTTGTGAATAAATCCAGGCAAATTCTTAATAATCATTTAGGGTTTATGTTAAATGAAGATGTCTATGAACTTGTGTGGTATTATTGATTATAACAGTTGCTCTCATCTAAATATATTTATAAAATATGTAGTTGTCAAGTGCAAGTATAGATTTTTTATTTACGAGATAACGGAGGGTATAAAATGCCGATCGATAAAGAACTAATAAAAAGTAAAATTCACAGCAGAGAAGACATTTCACTGAAAACTATTACCGACGTTGTAGCATACAAGATGTCGGAAAGTCCGGAAGATATGGGGCAGGAATCGAACTTTTTGGCGGCTGCGGAGTCCGTAGCTCAATATATATCTGAAAAATTTAAGGATATGGATTCATTTACAAATCAATTGTCTCAACTTGATAAGGGAATGAAATCCATTAATCAATTTGCTGATACGGTGTTTAATTACTATCAGGATAAGCAACTCCTGAGCTTTGAAATCGTTAAAACCATGATTTCGAGAGTAAAAGACGTTAACTTAAAAATGATTACCGATATCGTGGCTTATAGAATTTACCAGAGTCCGGATGATAAAGGGCCGGAATTAAACTTTCTATCTGCCGAAACGTTTGTTGCCCAATACATATCAGAGAATTTTAAAAATTTACGTGAATTCAGGAGATGCCTTGCAGACCTTGGGAAAGGTTCATACGCACTGGAGGCATTTGCCGATTTGGTATATAAATATTATTGTCAAAAGAAGAACTAATTTCAACATAATGTCCTGAGAACAGGGAAGCACGTCTACAATAACGATCCAGAATTCAGAATAAGATTTGAGATGCGGGTAATCATTCAATTCTGCGACTTTGAACCACCCCTGAGATTTATGGAAAAATATAAAGAATAGTAAGTATTGAAATTTAACAAACAGAGGAAGGTTAAATTACATGGCTTCTAGAAATTACCCCTGTATTCGTACGAAACTTCCCGGTCCCAATGCAACTCAATACCTGGAAAAGGAAAAGAAATATATCTCGCCTTCGTCGACGAAGGGCTATCCGCTGGTGGTGAAAAGCGCAAAAGGTATGGCTGTTACGGACGTTGATGATAATATCTTCCTCGATTTTACAGCAGGTGTTGCTGTTTGTAATACCGGGCACAATCACGACCAGATAATATCTTCAATTACCAATCAGGCAAATACGCTTATTCACATGTCTGGCGCAGATTTTTATAATCCCTTGCAAATTCAACTAGCAGAAAAACTCTCTGCAATTTGCCCCGGACCTTATACTAAACGGGTTTTCTTTGGAAATTCTGGCGCAGAATCTATAGAGGCTGCGTTTAAATTAGCACGTTATCACACGAAGCGCAGCATTGTCATTGCCTTTTACAATGCCTTTCATGGGAGAACCATGGGGGCGCTTTCTCTGACAGCGAGCAAATTAAATCAACGCAAACATTTTCTCCCTTTAATTCCTGAAGTAATCCACATTCCCTATGCATACTGCTACCGGTGTCATTACAGTCTGACTCCGGATAACTGTCATATGGCATGTGTAACCTGGGTACGGGAAGAATTGTTTAAAACAAAAGTCCCGCCAGAAGATGTGGCAGCGATTTTTGTCGAAATTATCCAGGGAGAAGGCGGATATATAGTACCTCCAAAAGAATTTCACAAGGCGCTGTATCAGTTGACACGCGATTTCAACATCCTTTACATTGCCGATGAAGTGCAATCAGGCATGGGGAGAACAGGCAGGATGTTTGCCTCCGAGCATTTTGATATAATCCCGGATATTATTACTATTGCTAAGGGTATAGCATCAGGTCTTCCCTTATCTGCCACGGTTGCATCGGAGAAAATAATGAATTGGCTGCCCGGCAGCCATGCAAGCACGTTTGGAGGTAATCCTGTTAGCTGTCAGGCAGCGCTTGCAACCATCAAGCTTCTTGAAGACGGACTCATAGACAATGCGGCCAAACAAGGCGATTACATGATAAACGAATTGAAGAAACTAGAACGCACCTATCCCATTATTGGAGATGTTAGAGGGCTGGGGCTGATGCTTGCTGTTGAAATTGTTAAAGATAAAGAAACCAAAGCCTACGCACCGGAAGAGCGAGATAGTATCATCCAGAGGGCGTTTTCAAAAGGGCTTTTGCTTTTGGGTTGTGGACGCAGCGCAATCCGCTTTTGCCCGCCATTGATCCTCTCAAAGGGTGATGCCGATATTGCTTTATCCATATTTGAAGAGTGCCTGAAAGAAACGATACAGAGTAAATTTTAGACTCATGCTTTGTTTCGCGAATATCAAAAATGATAATGTAACTCATAGTGGTTGAAGATGGATGCTTACCAGGCTATATCTTATTGCATAAGCTGGTACAAAAAGGTAAACTAAGCGTCAAAATTGTTTTAAAAGGAGGTTTGCCATGCAGGTTATTCGAGAAATTAAAAAGATAAAGGATAAAAAGATTGTAGTAGACATTCCTGAAGACTTTCAGGCAAAAAAGGTAGAAATAATTATTCTTCCTGTTGCTCACAAAAACAAAAAACAGCTCTTAAAATTATCTGGCATATTACTGAAAGGTCCGTCGTTAAACCGGAAAGAAATAGAGAATATCAAAGGTATTCAATATTGGTTGCGTGAATGGAAAGTCCCCAAATTTTGATAGATACTTCTATCTTAATTGACTACTTCAGAAAAAGGCATAAAGACAAGACCCTTTTATACAGGCTGTCTTTTACTTACCGCTTTGCAATTTCTACCGTAACAGAATTTGAGTTTTTTGCCGGATTATCCGCAATACATCTGGAATTTACCAACAAGCTTTTTACAAATTTTCTCATATTGCCTTTCGACTCAACGTGTGCACAAACAGCCTCTGAAATTTACAAAAATTTAAAGAGCAAAAATCAACTGATCTCTCCGCCCGATATCTTTATTGCGGCAACTGCCATTTCACATAACCTGAGTCTTGTAACTTTAAATAAAGCGCATTTCGAAAGAGTGAAGGGATTGAAATTGTTTCATGTAAAATAAGACTTATCGAAAGATTACAGCAAATCGGCTGGAACTGGAAGCGGGGAGTAACCTTGCTTTATCTGCAGGAGTATACCTTAAGCCTCGAACAGCAAGAGATATCTGAGTGAATGAAAAGTATAAAGCCGTATGTTTCAATTAAATGACATGGAGTTTAAAAACTTGAAATCGCAAATTATGATTTCAAGTTGGGGTGAATTAACAAATTATATAAAGGAGATATCTGGCATTAAATTTATAATAATTGCATTTTATGAATATTTTTAAAGAGGGCCAAAAATGAAAGCTAATTTCGAAGAGTTAGACGATATAACGAGGAAGTTCATGTTAAACGAATATGAAGCAGAACAGCATTCAGGAAACCCTTATATCAGTCCACGCTTATCAGAGGCAGGTAAACAAATATTTCCTGAACTAATGAAAAAGGCAATTTTATCAGGAGATGCCGAATCTCTTGAAATGTCTTTAAATTACCCAAAATGTTGGAATGAAAAAGAGGAATATACGCGAAATGGTATAACAAAAGAGCGGAAAATAAACGTAGACCAAGCAGCAGAACGGTTAGCATTTTCGGAATTTAATACTTTGTATGTTCGGGGATTAACAAAGAGGCTGCTTTCGGAAGGAATTGAAAAATGTCAGATATATAGGGCAAAAGATGCAAAGTGGGAACATGGAGAATGCAGTAGACATGAGGGACAGATTGTTGATACAAGAATTATATACGAGGGCCACAGGGCCAAATATTGGCCAGTAATTAATGAATCTGCTTTTTCTATTCCAGCACAGGCGGGCTGTCATCATTCAATAAGAAGAGTAAAATGAATGCAATTATTTAAAATCAATTTTGACAAACATCAAGACTTTGAACTAAGGAATATCAAGCCCTTAATGGGCATATGCGGTCTTTATTTTATCTTCTTAAAGGAGACTGAAATACCCTATCCCTTTGGGAATTCGAGGCTAATATATATAGGTATGAGCGAGAAAAAGACTAATAGTATTGGCAAGAGGCTTTCGGATCACTTTGAGGGGGTATCGGGGAATGAAGGTATTGTTAATTATAAGAAGGCAGAAGGGCTTTATTTTACCTATCTGAATTTTGAAATGTTGAAGCAGATATGGAAACACCGTATAGAGGATTTAGAGAGTTATTTTATCCTCGATTTTCTTGATAAATACGGCGTTTATCCCATCTGCAACAACAAGAGCGGTTTTGAGATTAAAAAGCATGATGTGTCAATAGTCCTTGAGATAAACTGGAAGTACTTTGAAAATAGGGCATAGAACATGACTGAACAAATCAAGAGCGGACAGGAAATACTTGATGAATTCTTCTGTCAAATAGGGAACATTGAGGGTGTGGATCAAGATGTTGCCCAAACTGTTTTGAGGTTATATCAAGAAGGCAAGCTGACAAATACAAATCTATCAAATGATTTGAGCACGATAAGGGAAAAGAAAGAGAATGAAACTTAAAAGCCTTGAAATAAGCGGGTTTAGAGGAATCAGAAAAGATATTAGTATTGATCTTGATTCATCCAAGTCAATCCTTATTTACGGGGATAATGGCAGCGGGAAAAGTTCTATCGCCGATGCCTTTGAATGGTTCTATTATGATAAAATTGAGCATCTTTCATCAGAGGAAATAGGAACTAAGGGCGTTTCCGCTTTAAGAAGCGTTTTTCTATCAGATAACGAGGACACTTATGTTGAATTGAACTACTCTGATTCAAAATGTGATTCCAGAAAGAGATTATTTTATAAGAAATCAAAATTAACCAGTGAGTATTCAAACGCCTCACAAAATTTTAATGATTATCGAAACACTTCTTTAAAAGAAAATCTTATCCTCAGATATAAGGATTTATTGAGGTTTATTTTATTTACCAAGGCGGTAAAGCTAGAGGAGATTTCACAGATAATAGGTTTTTCAGAGGTTTCAAAGATAAAAGGTGTTTTAAAAAAGGCTGTCAATGATCTAAAGAAAGAACTCAAGCTTAGAAATTTTGATTATCATATAAATGCCAAGCAAGCTCATATAATAGAGCAAGTCGGTCAAAATATTACGAATGATGAACAATATCTGGGTGCAATAAGAGAATTAGTTATACCTCTGAATCTCCCTATTGAGGTTAAGGACAGTTCAAGCATAGATACTATTTTAGAGCTTCTCAAGAAGCCAGAGGATAAAGAAGCTGTTACAATGCAACTATCTTATGAAAAAGTTATTGAGAATTTAAGTAGCTTTAAGGTTTCTTTCAACAGTATATGCACGTCTTATAAAGTATTCTATGAAAAGTGTCAGCAGATTGCAAAAGATCAAGAAAAGTTCAAAAAAATAAGTCTTGAACCCTTATTATCACAAGGATTTTCAATTCTTGAGAAAAGGCTATATGAAGATGATAAATGCCCGTTATGTTTGCAGGATAAAAGCAGAGAGGAATTAATTGATGAGTTAAGAAAGAGGATTGAGGAATTAGCTATTTTTAAAAAAGAAGGGGACGCAGCGTCAGAGGAAAAAAATACGACGCAGCGATTTATTCAGCGTGCCTTGACAGAAATAGAAGTTTCTTTAAAAGAGAAATGTTTGCTCTTAGAGGAAAATTCTGCCCTAAGAAGAGAAATTGAACAGATAAAAGGGACAATTTCAACTGCTGTAGAAAAAATCAGAAAGGCTTCCCTTTCAGAACTTGAACTAATCAATAAGCCTGTGGATTTTTTCAGTTTAGATGTAACCGCTCTTCAAGACTTAATTTCCACTTTTACATCTAAAAAAGAAAAGATAATTACGGGAAAGAAAGACGACATCACATTCACGGTTTATAGCAAGATAATATCTGTCAGGCAGTCGTATAATGAGATTAAATCTTATCGAAAGGCTTTAAAGATTCTTACGCAACAGCAACAATCTATGGAACTTATTTATAATGATTTTGTAAAAAGACAAAGAGAAGGGCTTTGTTCTTTTTTAAAGACTATCTCCAATGATATTAACGATCTCTATTTATTTATGAATTCCTCTGAAAATGTAAGCGAAATCGAGCTTATTCCATTGGATGAGGATGATGAGTTTGTAGGAATAACTATGCAATTTAAATTTCATGGCAAACCAGAATCACCACCGCATAAGTATCTGAGCGAATCTCATTTGAATTGTCTTGGGATATGTTTATTCTTAGCATCTGTAAAAGCATTTAACAAGCTCAATAAGTTTATTGTCCTCGATGATGTAATATCCAGCTTCGATACAAATCATCGTGCACGCTTTGCAAGACTTCTCGTAGAAAACTTCAGTGATTACCAGATATTTCTTTTTACCCATGAAAAAGACTGGTTTGCGCTTGTTTCAAATATGGTTAAAGGGAAAAATTGGTTGATTAAGAAAATGTACTGGGATCATGATAACGGTGCAATTATTGAAGAACCTTTAATTGATCTTAAAGCAAGGATTGAGGACAAAATTAAAAACTCTGACATATCAGAACTGGGGAATATGATAAGAAAATATCTTGAGCATATACTAAAGGGTATATGCCATGAGCTGAAAGTGAAGGTAGAGTTTCGTTTTAATGAACATAATGAAAATAGAATGTCAAATGAATTGCTTTCAGAATTGAAAAGCAAACTCAAGGACAGGAAATGTGAATTAAAAGACCAACGCATTTTTGAAAGGCTTAACGCTTCAATGTTTCTTGGCAATAGAACTTCTCACGATAGCGGATTTTCTGAAAACATTCATGACTTGAAAATGTTTTACGATGATGTCTCAGAGTTGGAGGGGCTTTTCAGATGTGATCAATGTAATAATCTTATTTCTAAGAAGCACTACGAGGATGTTGAAAATACAGTAAAATGTTCTTGTGGTGTATTAAAGTACAGTTGGAAAAAATAAGGAGGGAAGACAAATGGCAACTCGACAAAAAGGACTGATTGTATGTGACCCAAAGATTCTGAATGGTAAGCCTGTTGTCAAAGGTACGAGAATATCCGTTGCATTGATACTACAAAACATTGCATCTGGTATGACAAAGGAAGACATTTTGCGCGGCTATCCTACACTAACAAAAGAGGGTCTCGCTGCTGCGCTGGACTTTGCCGCAAGACAATTTCAGGGAGAAGAAGTTAGGGTTTTCACAAGTAAGAAATAATGGTAAAAATACTTGCTGATGAAAATGTTCATTGTGATATTGTACATAGTCTGCGTGAAGCAGGATATGAAGTATTATTTGTTCCCGAAATCGGCCTTGCAGGATGTAACGATGAGACGATTTTGGAATAGTCAATCAAACATAATTTAATATTGCTTTCTGGCGATAAGGATTTCGGCGGTTTAATAGAGTTCGGAACATTGTGGGGACATGGGAGGGTAATCTTGCTTCGATATCGTCTTGTTAATATTACAAGAGTTGTCAGAAATATTATGGAAATCCTCAAAAATGAAGAGAATTTTATAAACGCAGGAAAAACATTTGTTTTAGTTCTTTCGGAAGCTGGATATCGTATTCACAAGACAAAGAACTGATACTAATGCCGACAAATTTGACTGAATAGATAAAGTCACTTTATAAAAGAGAGAAGTTTTGGAAGGACAGTGGTTTTATGGAAAGCAGCAAGAGGCAGAAAAGCGCATTGAGCGGATAATTGCTGAGGTATGAGGGGTGGAAGGATTCGTTTGTAATTGATTGATGAATTGTTAGGAAATACCTGAACAGGATGGGAGATTCTGGATTTTTAACATTTAAACCGTCTCCATGGAGTACCGAAAAGGGGACGGTTCTAATAAATTTGAAAAGGCTGAAAGAGATTCGTAAATAGTTTTGTGAGACCAACAATGCCATTTAACCCGAAATTCACCATAACACCGAAAATCAACAAAGCCCTTGTAGAAATCGAGCGCGTTCGCGGTTTCCTTGATGCGGTCAAACTCAAGGACGACTGGGCTGGCCGATATGCAAAAAGAAGCTCTCATCCTTGAGCCTTGAACAGGCACAAAACATCCTTGAAGGCAAGAAGCTCAAAGGTATCATTAAAACTGTAGCAAAGAGTCAAACAGATCCAACAAAACACTATGTCTTGCTGTGACATTTTACTGCGACAAGCAACGGTTATACAAAGAAACATACTTAAGGGACAAGTCCTGCGATGACAAGAATGATAACTATGGAAGCATCACAAATAAAGCAGGCAATATTGAACTCGATGTATACGATAATGTTAATTGATATTGGAGAAGGTGCTATCGTGCGGTACAGGGAGGAAACGGGATTAACCCTAATAGGTATTAAAGAGCGTCTCCTGGAAAGTCTAAAGACCAACGGATTGTTTAAAAACAATATGTTTACAATTTTGTATAAATAAAATACACTAATTTTATGTCAAAAGAAAAAATCCTTGTTGTCGATGATGAACAAGACCTTGTAAAATTAGTAAGGTACCACCTCGAAAAGGATGGATATAAGGTAGTAACCGCTTATAATGGCGAAGATGCGTTGTTTCTGGCAAGAAAAGAACGTCCGGAACTTGTTATATTGGACCTTATGCTGCCAGGCATTGATGGCCTCGAAGTATGCAAAAAATTAAAAGCAGATCCGGTACTGGCTAACACTGCTATCGTAATGTTGACTGCAAAAGGTGAGGAAGTGGATATAACCCTTGGTTTGAAACTGGGCGCTGACGATTATGTAACAAAACCCTTTAGCCCAAAAGAACTCGTCGCACGTGTACAGGCGGTGCTCAGGCGATCAAAAAGTCCTTCGACAACAAAAGATTATATTAAAATAGACACCCTTACAATCGATTTGTATAAACATGAGGTAACGATAAAGAATGAACCCATTCAACTGACGCTTACAGAATTCAAGCTTCTTCATCAGCTTGCCAGTAAACCGGGACGCGTTTTTACAAGGGATCAACTGCTCGACGCAGTTTCCGGGTCTGAGACGTTTGTCATTGACCGGACTGTGGACGTTCATATTGCCTCATTGAGGAAAAAGTTAAAGGCCTATGCGAATCGTATCGTCACGATACGTGGAATCGGCTATAAATTTAAGGAATAACCCGTGATATTCAAAAACAAATTATTTTGGAAGATTTTTATAAGCTATGTCGTCCTTTTATGTGGATTTCTGAGCTTGACAGGGTATTTTGTGAGCAAGGTCATAAAAGGATATCAGATGAATTTGTCAACCAAACATATTGAATACACTGCATTGCCAATTAATCATTTGATTTTATATATTCTCATTACGTTTGCGATAACTTTGGCTATAGGTTTTGTCATTATTAAAATAAATACATCGTCTCTCCTGAACATAACTCAGATTGCGCAGAGCTTTGCACGGGGAAACTTTGCCCGAAAAGTTGAGATCGATTCTTCCGGTGAGATAGGAGACCTTGCAAATGCAATTAATACTATGGGAACTGAGCTTCAATCCAGGATGCAAACCATTCTGGACGATAAAAATAAACTCGACGCCATCATGGCCAACATGAATGATGCTATTATAACAACAAACCTCCAGGAAAGAATTATTCTTATCAACAATGCGGCAAAAATTATGTTTGGTATATCAAAGGTTACATTGAACAAAGACTATCTGTGGGAAAAGATACGAAATGAGAAGTTATGTAGTCTGGTCAGAGAAGTAATACGGTCATCGGCGAAAATGGGGGATAAAACTCAGGCGACTACGACCGCTGAAATTGAAATTCTTTCTCCCGAAAAGAAATTATTACAAATGCACCTTTCCCCTATTCAGATTGATAAAAATACGCACGGAATTCTCCTCGTATTTCATGATATTACGGAATTGCGGAAACTTGAAAACACACGCAGGGAATTTGTCGCCAATGTATCGCACGAATTGCGAACGCCACTTGCTTCTATCAAGGGATATGTGGAAACATTGCTCGAAAATAATGATACGGATAATGGGTCTGCACGAGAATTTCTCGGTATTATAATGAAACATACGCAGAGACTTGATAACCTGATCAAGGATATCCTGGAATTATCTAAATTAGACTCTAACGATTTAAAGATAGAACTTCATACTGTGGACATACATCTTTGCATGGAAGATATTTTTTCTCATTATAAAGAAAGTTGTGCAGGAAGAGACCAGACTTTTGAACTGGATATGCCCCAGCATATACCCATGATCGAAACAGATGAATATCTCTTGCGACAGTTGCTGACTAATTTACTCGATAATGCTATAAAATATACACCTAAAGGTGGTCGGATAGGCCTGAAGATTAACCCCGTCAATGGATCTGTTCAGTTTGAAATATCAGACACAGGTATTGGCATTCCACAAGAACATATCCCGCGTATTTTTGAAAGGTTCTATCGTGTTGATCCTGCCCGCTCACGTGAAATGGGTGGAACAGGGCTGGGACTTTCCATTGTTAAGCACATTGTCAACCTTCATCATGGCTTCGTTAAAGTCGAAAGTACCGTGAATGTTGGGAGTAAATTCATAGTTACATTACCACAGCAACAACCGAAGCATGCAGCATGATTAAAATAATCATTACACCGCAGTTGACACAGGAAAAATATTAAATATATTTGAGTAATATTATGGAACTTATACTCGACAGTCTCGAAAGTCTGATTTATATCTACGAAGAGGTATTTTGGCTTAAAGAATGTTTTGCCATACTAAAATCTTTAATTGTTTTTGTTTTAGTCTGGTGGATCGTGAGATTGCAGTACAGAATGACATTGCTTTTATATCTAGGCACCTTTATTGGCGTTGCGTGTATTTTTTTTGCTGACATAGGTTATTGGAGCGACAACGACGTACTTAAGCTTATTGCCCCCGCTTCGTTATTCTTGCTTGCATACAATAAAAAGCAGGATAATGATGCTCTATTATTTATATTTCTTGTTCCTTACTTTATTACTTCGTATGAATTTTACAGAAGTTCCTATTATGTAATAATGTCCTTGGTATCGCATGCGCTCGTTATTTCTAGCATTATCATTGTTAAACAGAATACATATCTCTCACTGTTTATCAGCGCTGTAATTGGCATAATCATCAATTACGTAGGCGCTAATTATCCTCCAGGAACTAACGATATCCTGCTGAATCCGGCGTTGATTACCCTGGCGGTAAAGGGGCTTGAATTTTACACGAAAGACAACAGATATACAGATTTTCTAAAGTCCTTCTGGGCAACGCTCTTGTGTTTTGCCTATTTCGGTAGCTGGGCCTTTCATTACATAAAACCAGGCTGTCCACTTTATGGCCATTAAAAAATAGAACTAATTTTCTACATTCAAAATGTCCTGAGACGGACGAGTGCCCTGCATTTACCTTGACAGGATAAACCTCCTTACCTATAATTCAGTTTAAAATACCTCAAGTCTTTTTTGGGAAAATTCAGACAGGGCAGTGACTCGGATCGAATGTAAAAGAAGTCGTTGTCGGCACCAATTTGACTGGATTCCATGGTAAATGCTAAATTTCAATAACCTATAAAAAACCGTGAATAAGGAAACTGTTTTTACTAAAACCACAGAAACAAAAATTATTCAATCCTTCAAGCCCAATGTTCGGCAATATTGGTTAACCTTTGCCATTTTAGCGGTTTCTATTTTTTTGGCATTCAGGGTATTTGGTATAAGTACGATTGTTGGGCTAAGTATCGTGTCGATTAGCGGCCTCATTATTATCTATAGGATTCTTTCAGTCTTCACGACAAAGTATGTAATTACAAATCAGGGAATTTTGATTAGAAAAGGCCCTTTTTCAAGAAAATTTAGGGAAATGAGTTATTGCGACATTAATAATATTACGATAAAACAAGGGTCGATGCAAAAACGATTTAAAATCGGCAATCTCACCATACATACGGGAAGTGGCAGCCATGTAATCAAAGGGATTCGAAATCCTTATCAAATAAAGGAACTCATGAATAAGGAAAAGGTTTCTGAGTATGAAAGGCGTACTTTATTGAGAAAGATATTATAAATATTTCCGGAATCGTACTATGCGCAGACACGTTATAAAATATATCTATTCGGGCATTTTCGGTATTTCCTTCTTCTTCTTCTTAAAAATTGCAATTCCTTCATCTGCAGAATCTATTAATACCCTCGACAGTGAAATTATAAAGAAGTATCAAAAAATAATTCTGGAAGAACCTTCCAATCTTAATGCGCATTTTAATCTGGGTATTCTGTATTACAAAAATTCACAGTTTGATGAGGCAATGCGCGAGTTTCATAAAGTACTTGAAATCAATCCCGGTGATGCAGAGACACACTATAATATCGGAAATATTTTTAATAAAAAGAACCAGTTCGACGATGCAATTGATTCATATAAAAAAGCAATAGCCATTAATCAGGGTGATGCAGGAATTTTCCACAATCTGGGGAACGCTTATGCTGGTAAAGGTATGTTCGACGATGCCATTTCTTCATATAAGAAGGCTGTTGAGATCAACCCGAATCTTGCAGAAAGCCATCGGAATATTGCATATCTTTACAAAAAAAAAGGGAAGACGTCCGAGTCAATTCAATCTTTTGAGAAAGCCTCTAAATCCAACTCCAAAGACATAACCATGCTTTTGGATCTGGCTTCCGCTTATGAATCAAATGGGTCGCAAGACCGCGCCATTCTTACCTACAAAAGGATATTGTCGATAGATACTAACCACAAAGATGCAAAGAACAGACTCTCCATGCTGTGTAACAATAAGGGTGTGTCACTGGCATTACAAGGGAAAAGAGACGAAGCGATTTCTGCATATAAAGAAGCCTTACAAAATAAAGAAGATTTTAAGGAGGTATATAATAATCTCGGCGCCGTCTATGTCGACAAGGATATGGTTGACGATGCAATTGCCACATACAAAAAAGCAATTGAAATCAGCCCGAATTTTGGAGAGGCTTATAATAATTTGGGAGTTGCCTTTACAAAAAAAAAGAATTACGATGAGGCCATTTCTGCATTTAAAAAAACGCTGTCTTTAAACAAAAATCACGCAGGCGCTCATTTTAACCTGGGCGTCGTTTATTCAGAAAAAGGGATGACATCGGAAGCTATAGATGAATACAATGAAGCTTTACGACTGACTCCAAACGATCTTTCGGCGCTTTATAACCGAGGTGTCCTTTGTATACAAAGTGGTAAATTCCCTGGTGCCACAGCGGATATGAAAAAAATAATTGAGATTAATCCAAAGTTGTCTGCCGCTCATCACAAACTTGGAGACGTATATCAAAAACAGGGACATTTCGATGATGCAATTGCTGAATATAAACAAGCATTGGAAATATCGCCCGATCTTAAAGATGCGTTAATCAGTTTGGAAGACACCTATCGGTTAAAAGAAAAAAAGACGAAAAACCAGGGGAGCAGGGGAATAAGAAAAAGATGAGTTATCCATTCAGGGAATTTCAAAGCTTATGTAATTGTAGCGCGAGACTTCGTCGGGAGCGCTCAGTCGAACGGTTTATCTCGCCTGGAACGACTAAAAAGGTAATCAACAGAAATGGGCGACGTGAAAGTCGCGTTAAACTATGCTGCGCTATGGCATGAACAACAAAATCAAAATATTTCTTTTGTGCTTAACTTGTTTCTTGGTTTTTAGTTTTAAGGGCAAAGCATTTTGTGAAGAATACAAACTGTTTACGGGTGTTATTCATCTCGATTCCACCATTAGCGGCGGGAAATTACCTCCTGAGGAGATGGCCGGGATTGCCCGTGATGCCGGTGTAGAAATTGCCATCTTTACTGACCACGATACCATGCGATGGGAATATGGCATACCACCGCTCAGAAAACTTATCAGGAAGGTTATAGAAAAAGGCTCAATTCATAGTTACGGTGAGGAGAACTATGTCAATACGATCTCTGGACTAAATCAAAAATATCCTGATATGTTAATTATGCATGGGGCAGAGGCAATTCCGTTTTATTGGTGGAAAGGAAGCTACTTTACTAAGAATCTGGAGATGATGGACGGGCACAAGCACATCCTGGTAATGGGATTGAATAACGCCTCAGATTATAAAAACCTCCCTTCGATTGGGAAGGGTTATTCCAGGGGGTTTGCATTTGATACCCTGGTCAGTCTCTGGCCTCTCAGTTTTTTTGTTTTTGGCTGGCTTCTGTTTTCATCAGCTAAGGAAGGCATCGTTGCCACGTTACTAAAAACTGCAAGCGTCATTTGCCTCCTGCTGGGTATAATTTTTACGATAAACAATTTTCCCTTCGCAGCGCCCCGATATGACCAGTATCATGGCGATCGTGGAATAGCGCCGTATCAGACGGTCATTGACTACGTCAACTCACGCGGCGGTGTGACCTTCTGGGCACATCCAGAAGTGGAAGATGTGAATAAGGAATCAAGTGGGGTTCAACTTACTACGAAGCCTTATTATGAAGACCTGCTTAATGCTCGGAATTATACAGGTTTTGCAGTATTTGCAGAAGGGATTAAGTTCATGGCTCCACCGGGCGGTGTATGGGATCAAATCCTCAATCAATACTGCAAAGGAGAACGTGAACAGCCTGTCTGGGCTATCGGAGAAGCGGACTTTGGAGACGAAGATACATTCTCTATCAAGGACTCACAAACCATATTTCTGTTAAAAGAAAAGGATGAAAAAGCCGTAATCGAGGCGCTGAAGGCTGGCCGTGTCTATGCCCTTCATTTGTACACCGAAAAGGCCCCGACCTTAATCCTGGATACATTTATAATCGAAGATACTACCCAACCCGCTAAGGCTCACATGGGAGAGGAATTAGAAACGGATAAAAATCCACAGCTAAAGATTCACGTGTCCCTTCCGGAAACGGCGAAGGACGTAAAATATAAAGTAGACATTATTCGGAACGGTGAGGTGATACATCGGTTTGAATCTACCGGAAATACTGAGCTGTCCTACGAAGACAAATACGTCAAACCGGGCGAAAAGATTTATTACCGACTGGATATCGATGGACCTTCGCGCATCCTGTCCAATCCAATATTCGTGAAATTTGGTTCACCTTCCGGGAACACGAAGGGAGAATGAGCAATTATAAATCTGCAGAAAAGATCAGGGTGTTGCACGTAATTACACGCCTTGAAAGGGGTGGCGCACCGGCCGTCCTTCTTGAAGTATTGCAACGTTGCGACAATGGGCAGTTTGAACATCATATAGCAACAGGATTTGCTCCAGAACCTGAAAAAGACATGATTGCATTCGCCAGAGATATGGGTTTCCAAGTATTTGTTATTCCCGCCCTCGTTCGAGATATCCAGCCATTTTTAGACTTCTATGCACTTTTAAAACTTTATTTTTTGATTCTCAGGGGCAGATATGATATTGTTCACTGTCATACGTCGAAGGGTGGTTTTATAGGCCGTTTGGCGGCACGGCTGGCAAAGGTAAGGGTCATTATTTATTCTCCCCACGGTGATATCTTTGAAGGGTACTTTGGGAAGATAAAAACCTGTTTTTTTACAGGGCTCGAAAGATTTTCTGCCAGGTTTACAGACAAAATCATTACGTTGACAAAAAGCGGCATTGAGCCATACATAAAGGCTGGAATTGGCCAAAAATCTCAGTTTGATCATATTTACAATGGAGTTGACATTGAAAGTTTAAGGAAAAGAAAGGTCGATAGGATACAGAAACGACAGGAAATCGGGATTGAGAATGATTGCTTCTTAATTGTAACGGCAGGAAGACTCGTACCTGTGAAAGGGTATACCTACCTGGTTGCAGCCCTTGCCCGGGTAATTGCAGAGATACCGAATACACGGTTAATTTTTCTCGGAGATGGGGAACTGAGAGGAGAACTTTCAGGACAGGTAAAAACCCTTGGATTGGAAAAACATGTATTATTTTTAGGAATGCGCAACGATGTACCGGAAATCATATCATGTAGCGACCTATTTGTTCTGCCCTCCATTAACGAAGGATTTGGTGTCGTATTATTAGAGGCAATGGCCATGAAATGCCCTGTCGTTGCGACGAATGTGGGTGGCGTGCCTGAAGTTGTCCTGGACGGCGAGACAGGGATACTCGTGCCTCCCAGAGACCCTGTTCAATTAGCCAGAGGCATTATTCGACTTTTAAAAGATCGCTCGCTTGCTTTTCAAATGGCTGTATGCGGATATCATCGATTGGATGCCTGTTTTGATATTAGAGCAACGGTATCGAAAACAGAACATTTGTATAAGGAATTGTTAGAAAGGAAATTGTGCGGAGATGTCAATTAAAGAAAATTTAGAACTGGTAAAACAAAACATTGCTAATGCAGCCGTGAAGGC
>Ga0082335_1004566_pt1 | contig 20542 bp, 17 predicted proteins | sample Subgrocontami58m_FD_72375 | JGI IMG/M metagenome (GOLD analysis project Ga0082335, IMG submission 72375) | Subsurface groundwater microbial communities from S. Glens Falls, New York, USA - GMW37 contaminated, 5.8 m (SPADES assembly) (version 2) ... | reverse complement strand
CGCATCGGGGACAAGCGCACTTTTTTGATAACGTTGAATGAACGACCGATACTCCTGAATCGCCTTCTCGTATTCCCTCTTACCATACAACAACTCAGCCTTCTTGAATATCAACTTGTCGGCAGAAGGATTTTGCGGGTTGTGCTGCAGAAACTCATCGACAACTCTCGCTGCATCAGCGTCCCTGCCCAGCAACACATAGCAATACTGTGCGCCGGTAATTGCATCCGATACGTAGGGACTGTTCGGAAACTCGTTCAAGACTTTATTGTACGATACAATTGCGCCTGTGTAGTCTTTCACATTGTAGTACGCATCGCCAATGCTGTACTGCGCACGAGGAGCAAGCTCACTTTTGGGATAGCGTTTCAACAATGACTGGAATTCCTGAATCGCCCGGCTGTAGTCTTTCTGTTGGAAATAGACCCAGCCTTTGCCGTACGCGGCATCATCAGCTAATTCAGAAGAAGGAAACTTTGAAATGAAATCGGAATACTCGTCAAGCGCTTTGTCGGCGTCGTCTGCTTTCGCGCTGCATTGAGCAAGCTGGTAATAAGCATACTCGATGCCCTTCTCTTTCTCATACTGACGAATCGTGGAGCGATAGACTCCCGCTGCAGCTTTGTAATCCTTCATCGCAAAATAACAATCGCCAAGACGCAAGTTCGCATCGAACGCAACCTGAGATTTTTTTTGTTGCTTTTGGATGACTTGTTCAAACGATGTGACCGCCGGGGCAAATTCTCCCATTTTGTAGTTCGACCAACCCAACCCGTAGAGTGCTTCAACAAACTTGCTGCTCTTCGGATACAAGTTTACAACTTGATTGTAATTCGTAGCTGACTGTTGGAAGTTGCCGGCGTTGAAGTACGCTTCACCAAGCCAGAAGTATGCTTCATCAACCTTGCTGTTTTGGGGATATGATTTGACAAACTGCGCGAACTGCGCCGCCGCCTCGTCGTACTGCTTCAATTTGATGAGCGACCACGCTTCTTGAAACTCTGCGTCGGCAGTTACATCACGCGGCGCGTCTTTCGTCGACGATGCAGCCTTGAACGCTTCCCGCGCTTCGCTGTACGCGTTCAACATCAAATTCGTTTCGCCCAACATTCTATATGATTGCGCAAGCACGTCACTCGAAGGAAAATCCTTCGTCACTTTGGTGAACGATGCTTTCGCTTCTTTGTAATTCTTCTCATCATACTGAAGCAGCCCAATTTCATACATCGCATTGTCGGAGTAAGCGCCGTTTGCTTGGCTGCATATCATGAATGTCGCACGTGCCTCCGCTTTCTGTCCGCCTAACTTTTGGGCAATGCCTTTACGGAAAAGTGAAGCATGCGCAAGTTCATCCGTACCTTGTGCAAGCTCATCGAAGAGCGCCGCCGGCTTCTCGTAATTCTTTTCCTGCAAGTAGGTCCAGCCGAGCGAATACTTTACTTCCCGCTCGAGACGATGACCTTTGTGGTTCTTCAAAAAATCTTCGTACTTGAAAAGAGCGTTGAGATAATCTTCAACATTGTAATAGGATTCCCCAATCAAGTAATCAGCTTCGGCAAGCTCGTTCTCTTGAGTGATTTGAGGGCGAGACAGAGTCAGGTACTCAATCGCCTTCCTGTAATCTTTGAGATGATAGTAACACTCTCCAACGCGAACGCGGGCAGATGAAGTCAGCTCGCTTTGGGGAAACTTCGCCGGCAATTGTTGAAAACTCTCGAGCGCCTTCTTGTACTCTTTTGTCTGCTCGTGCGTCCAGCCGACTGAATACAACGCGTACGACGCAAGCCGATTGTTCGGGTACAGCTCGTAAGAAACCTGGTAAAACTTCAGCGCATCACGAAACTCGTTCAGCTTGAAGCTCGATTCGCCAATCCAGTACGCAGCTTCACCCGCTAAATCGCTGTCGCTGTACTTGTCGAGAACTCGTTTGAATGTGGTAGCTGCGTTTTGATAATTCTTACTCGTGTACGCAATTTCGCCCAAACGGAAGAGCGCATCATCTGCGAGTAAACTGTTGGGAAAGTTGGTAAGGAAGGATTCGTAACGCTGTGTCGCGCCGGTGAATTGATTGAGTGCGAACAAGCATTCGCCGGAAAGAAAATACGCGTCCGCTCGTTTCGCACTGTTCGGATACTTCAGCAGGAATTTTTCAAGCTCTTCGTAGGCAAGTTGATACTGTCCATCTTTGTGAAGCCCATAGCAGAAAGCGTAATCCTGCTCCTCAGTGATTGACTGAATTTGCTGCGAAAAAGCAATGGATGCGGCACATGCTAAAATAAATATGGAAAAGCTGATTTTCGTCATCTAATCAGCTACATGCCCTAGTTAAAGTAACGTGTTAAATGCCTAAGCAATTTACCATAATTTACGTTAAGGGGCGTAGGAAGTCAAGACATATTTTGAAATTGAGCGAATTTCGTAGGTTTTATGACGGACGCTTCCAAGTGACCTTTCCAATCCAAAAAAGGAGGTGCAAAAAAATCCCTTCCATGCTGGCGAAGAAATCTTTAACAGGATGAACAAGATTTACAGGATTAAGGTAGATGGAGAATGCTCATCGGAGAAGTCCGTAGAGATATAGCCCTATTGCCGCGCCTATGATCGTGCAAATCAAATTCACATGGTCATTCCCTATCCAAGGGAATCCGCTCACAATCTGCGTTCTTTGTTTGCAGTGAGTGAATCGCTCCGTCAGCTTCCTGCAAACAACACATCGATACTGGGCTTGGAGCGTCGCTCCGACAAATGAATCTGCGAGACTGCCAATCATTCCACCGAAGAGAGATACAAAGAGAATATTTACATGTTGGGTAGATGAAAGCCACGGCAGTGCACTAAGCCAAATCGTGAACGAACCAGCGACGCCTGCAAATGTCCCAAGCAACGAGATTGCGCCCGACCTTCCCGACTCAACACGTTCGAATGTTGTCACAAGAATTGGGGATGAACGGGAAAGTGTTCCGAGTTCCGTTCCCCACGTATCGGCTGTTGCAGCAGCAACTGCGCTGAGATAAGCAACATACAAGACTTCAGAACGAGTGAAGAACCATATCAACGTAATGGCTGCCGCAACACCGCCGTTCGCTATTACCTGCCATCCGTCCCGACGAGAAGATTTTTCAAAAAGAGAATCAGCGTCAGCGCGACGACGCTTACCAATTGTCGAAATCAAACTTGAGAGAACAAAGAGGACAAGCACCGGCACTGTCCATTGCCAGCCGCCAAGACCGAGCAGAATTGTTCCGAGTATGAATTGCGCTATTGAACCGCTGAGTGTGAGAAAACGTGCAAGGTAGGATGAAACAGAAATGATTGCTGCAAATAAAACTCCGATGAGCAACTGCTCAGTCACTCAATACCTCATGTGACATTTATTGTTATTGCGAGGAGTCCCGCTTTGCCGGAACAAGGCAATCTCGCAATCCAATCAATGAAGAAAAGTCGGATTGCTTCGCGGAGCTTATCCCGTTTGTGGGACTCGCAGTGCCTCATCTCTTTAGGGTTATGCATAGGCTGGCTCGCGTTGATGCGTAGTGTTGACGATGAACATTTGCATCAGCAATTTCGGATCGCCACCGGATGTCTTCAGCTTCTCGTCAACTTCGGCAAGCGACAAGAATACATCTTCGATCTCACCAATCGTGAAGCGATTTGCCGCTTGACTATACTTGTCATTGAACATGAAAATTCCCGCTTGCGTCATTTGTTGAGCTTGCGGAACATTGCGGCGGCGAACATCAAGCAGCTTCCAAAGCGTTTGGAAGAATTTCGTCATCACGGCAACCATGACAACCGGCTGCTCGCCTGCTTCCATCATTCGTTCGAGAATCTCCGTCGCCTTGCGAGTATCCTTCATTCCAATCGCCCACTGAAGCTCGAACACGGTAAACTCTTTTGAAACACCAACGACAGCCGTTATGTCATTAACTGTTAGAGATCTCTTATCGCCAAGGTAAATGTATAGCTTCTCCAACTCGTTCGAGAGCTCTCGCAATGACGTACCAACATACGCTGCAAGCATGGATGCCGCGTCGGGCTGAATCTCTCGCTTGTCCTTCTTGACCCGCTTTGCGATCCAGGCTGGTACTTGATTGTCCCACAACGGTTTGCACTCAACAACAAACGCGTGCTTCTTCGCTGTAACAAATAGCTTCTTGCGAAAGTCAGGTTTTGTGCAAGCAAGGATCAGACATGTTGAAGGTGATGGGTGCTCAATGTAGTTTGCAAGAATCTCCGATTGCCCAACCTTATCTGCATCGCGCACAACGACAACACGACGCTCCGCCATCATCGGAAACGACGAGGCGTGCGAGGCAATATCCCGCGCATCCGCCTCAGTTCCGTACATCACATCTAAATTGAAGCCGCGCTCATCTTTCGTGAGCGCGGCATCGAGAATGGCATTGGTCGCTTCTTCAATCAGAAAATCCTCTTCGCCGTGCAAGAGATACACCGGCGAGTACGCTTTCTTTGAAAGTGCCGAAAGGAGAACGTCGTATGTCTGTCCTTGTTGCTTCGCCACGTAATTACTTTTCTGCTGGAGCAGCGCCACCCGAGTGCATAACGCGAATTTTCTTAATCACAACATCTACCTTCGGCCTGCCGTCTGTCGGTCCCATCTGTGGCTCAATCTCGACTTGCCCAATCTTATCCACGACTTCAATCCCCTTTGTGACTTTGCCGAAGATGGTGTAATTCTTCGGCAGCGATGTGTTGTCGCGAAGCATGATGAAGAACTGGCTCGTGTTCGTGTTCGGTCCACGGTTCGCCATAGCGAGAACCCCTTTCAGGTAGCCGGCTTCGTACGAAGGAGTGTTCGGGCTCAACTCATCTTCAAATTCCTTTCCCCAGATGCTTTTACCACCTTTTCCCCACTCGTTCTTTTTCTTTAGGTCTTTCGATTTGTCATCGCCTCCCTGGATAACGAAGTTTTTTGAGACACGATGGAAACGCATTCCATCAAAATACTTTCGTTCAGCAAGCCTGACAAAGTTGGTGACAGTCTTCGGGGCATCGGCAGTGTAGAGTTCAACTTCAATCTTGCCCATCGACGTTTCGATTACTGCATGATGGTCCCCCGTAAGTAACTCTCCTTTCGGTGGTTGGTTTGCTTGCGATGAAGCGCGTTCCACGAATCCGAACATCACTGTTGCAAGCAGTACTGTAAGCGTGTTGAATGTAGTAATTGTCATAATGTTCTCCTTTGATTTGGATTATTAGAGATAGTAAGTCATACCAAGTCGTGCACCGATGCTGAAGCAATTGAGTGATGTCGAAGCTGAATTTCCAAGCGGTGGGTTTCCTGCACCGTTCGTTAAAGCACCAATAAATTCCCATCGCATTTGAACTCCGAGATGAGCATAGAGAGCTTCCCCCAGCGCAGTGTTCCCTTCAAGTTCAATCAACATTCCAACTCCTCTACCGGTGAAACTCGCGTCGACGGAAGAATATTTCTCGCTGTAGGTCGCGAAATGATAGCCTGCACCAACGCCGGCTTTGAGATTGTATGTGGGAGCTTCGAACAAGATATATTGACCAACAAGAGTTGGTATGTGAATGTTATAAGAGAACTCCGCGTTGTGTACACTGATATTCGAAGGGAGCGAATAGCTCGAAAGCATGTACACATATTCTCCTTTCACCACCCAATCCCGTGAAACCGGAACACTCACAGCTCCAAAGAAATCAACGCCCGACTTGAAGTCGCCAACCCGCTGGGTGATGACGCCGCTCCCGTTTATTCGATCGACAATATCCTGCGCCGCGTGATAGCTCACTCCCATCCCGGCAGAAATTCCAATACGCGTTGAGTGAAAGTCCTCATCAGATTCTGTTTGACTAAATGTTTGAGACGCAAACAGACCTATCGAGACCATCATTGCCGAACCGAAAAGGAACAAAGAGTTTCCAGTCTCCCGCTTTTTCATACCTCCTACTCCACCGGTTTCGCAACCGCCTCTCTCACTTTGATATGATCTTTGAAAAAGAAATACAACCCAATAATCATTATGCCGATGAAGCCAAAGCCATGCGTGACCGTTGCATAACTGAGCGCAACTTCCCCCGGAACGCTGAAGAGTTTGCTCAATGCTTGCGACACAAACATGTGATACGAACCTGTTCCTCCCGGCGTCGGTACAGCAACGCCAATGCTCGAGATCGCCTGGATGACAATCGCTGCGTTGAAATCAAGATGCAAATCAAACGCAAAAAAAGCTGTGTACACCATACAAATATACAGGTACCAGACGGCAATGCTTTGCACAAGAAGAAGAAGAAAATGTTTCGGCTGTTTGAGGAACAGAAAGCCGTCAAGAAAATCGTGCGTCAGCCGCTCAACAAGTTCAGCAATGCGACGAGGAAGAATCTTCGCAGCAAATGTGATCATGTTGTCCGTCCAATCTCGACGGATGACCAGCACAACCAGCACGGCAATGAATGCGAACGTAAACACCGAAATGGCAACGCGTGCATTATCGAGCCACGGAAATGTTTCTCGCAACGGACCGTTATACACAAGCGGCATGATTGCGACAAGGATCAGAAACGAGATCGTGTCGATAATGCGCTCGACCACAATTGTCCCGAACGCTGCACTCTTGGGAATTCCTTCCAGCTTTCCAATCGTGTACGGACGAACAAGCTCACCTGCTCGTGGCAGCAGGTTGTTCACCATATACCCAACCATCACAGCCGACACCAGATTGCGCATCCCGATATTGGGCTTGATGGGTTCAAGCAAATAGCGCCAGCGCCATGCTCGCACAACATGGCTTGCAACGAGAAAACCAAACATTACCAGAATCCACCAATAGTTTGCCCCCTTCATCGAAGCATATACGTTCGAGAAGTTCGTTCCACGAAAAGCGAAATACAGAAAGCCAGTCGTAAGCAGAAAGCTGGTGATGTAACGAAGATACGTTCGCGAACGGGACGTCATCGCAGAAAGGTGAATTGGTGAATGAGTGAGGTGAGAGGCGTGTTACCGCAAATCAACGGCTTCAACTCCGCTAGGAATTTGATACGTGAATCGAGAATCGGGAATACCAATATTGACCTTGATAGTGTTGACGGTGTACACTGTCTGCTTTCCATTCACGTCAACTATTTCAACTTTCATGATGAGCCACGTTGATTCATCCACCCACAGCGTCATGGTCTGAACCATGGAATCGTCATCCTTCGGTACGAGCTTCAACATTTGTGTTTCTGTCTTCCCGACTTTTTCTGTACCCAACACGGAGGCATAGTAATCTTTCGGCCCCGTGCTGAGAATCTTTTCCGGTGTCAATGCCCCTTCATCAAGTTTGAACTTATCAATCAACACCTGCTTGTTCTGCTGAGAATACGACCAGACAGTGCTGCCATCGGTAACGATGAGGTGCCCCTCTGTTTCGACGCGATATTTGTTTTGTTTCTTGATGAGGAGCGTGCCCCTGACGTTCTGTTCACGCTTTGAAAGCTCAAACTTGACTTGTTGAGAAAACTTCAGCTCGGCGTCTTTGATGGAGTCGTATTTCTTTTTCACTTTCTCCAACATCTCTTGGGCGTTCTCTGCAACGCAAATATTGGAGAAGGGAATTATCAAAACCAACATCAACAATCCAACTGCACGTGTCATCTTTCTACTCACTTTCATCATCAAAGTACATTCTATAAACATTTCGCTCCCTACGGGGTCGTAGACCCGTAGGGGAGCGCCATGGTCTTGTTACAGAATCGCCTCTAACTCCGCTTCGGATTCCACCAACACTTCCCTCGCCTTGCTGCCATCAAAGGGGCCAACGACACCTGCGGCTTCGAGTTCATCAACTAATCGTGCGGCACGGGAATAACCAACCTTCAACCGGCGCTGCAACAATGAGACGGAGCCTTGTTGATGACGAACGATAATGCGTGCCGCGTCTTCGAATAACTCGTCGCGGTCACCGCCGCCGCTCGCATCGGCACTTTTCTTTTTCTCTAGAATTGATGGCAGATAATGCGGCTTCGAATAGCCTTGTTGTTTTGCGATGTGGTTTACCAGCTTTTCAACTTCATCGGTCGAGATGAATGCATTCTGTAAGCGAATCGGTTTCGGACTTCCGCTTGGGAGATAGAGCATATCGCCATTGCCGAGCAGTTGCTCTGCGCCGTTCATGTCGAGGATTGTGCGCGAGTCGGTCTTCGATGCGACCTGGTATGCAATGCGCGCAGAGAAGTTGGCTTTGATGACGCCCGTGATAACATCAACCGACGGACGCTGGGTTGCAACGATCAGATGAATGCCAACTGCGCGGGCAAGCTGTGCGAGTCGTGCAATCGGCTCCTCAACTTCTTTCGCTGCTGTTATCATCAAATCCGCAAGCTCATCAATCACAACAATCAAGTACGGTATTCGTTGATGAATAACCGTCTCCGTATTTTTCAGCTTTCCGGCTTTCATCTTTTCGTTGTAGTCGGCAATGTTGCGTACGCCCGCCGCAGCGAGTTTGTCGTAGCGCTTCTCCATTTCGTACTCAACACCCTTCAACACGAGCACGGAGTTCTTAGGATTCGTGATAATCTCTTCGTTCACGTCGGGAGAGACCGCAAGGAAATGACGACTGAGTTTTGCGTACTGCGTCAGCTCGATTTTCTTCGGGTCGAAGATCACGAGCTTCAAATCTGATGGATGCATCCGATACAACAAACTCGCAAGAATCGTGTTGATGCCAACACTCTTTCCCGAACCGGTAGAGCCGGCAATCAACAAGTGCGGCATCTTCGTCAAGTCGTCCGTGAAGACTTCGCCGGAAATTGTTTTCCCCATCGCAAGCGGCAGCTTTGCAGTCGTGTCACGGAACTTCGACGAGTTGATGACGCTGCGAATGCACACCAGCGACGGCTTATGATTCGGAATCTCTACACCGACAACCGACTTTCCCGGAATCGGCGCCATGATGCGGATGCCTTTTGCCGCGAGCTTGAGCGCAATATCATTTTCCAAACTGACGATGCGGCTAATCTTCACGCCCGTTGCCGGCACGAGTTCGTACAGCGTTACAACGGGTCCCGGCGTAACGGAGATGTTCTCTAACTGAACATCAAACTGCGCAAGCGTCTCTCTCAGCAGGTCTGCATTCGCACGCAACTCTTCATCAGCAATCTCTTCAGAAGCGGCTTTCGGCGCATCGAGAAGCTCGACTGATGGGAAGACATAATCAATCTCTTCGACAACATTCTCGACTTTTCGTTCATCAAAGTTGACCTCAGCCACCTCCGCCTTCTTCTCTATTTCCAGCTTAGGTTCTCGTTGCCGTGCAGAGGAAAGCGATGGAATCCCTTCCTCATCTTCTTCCTTCATCATCTGATCTTCCGTCACCTCATTGCCTGGAACTTTCGGCTCCAACTTCTTCGAAACAGGAACGTCAAGAGGCTCTTCAAGCGGCGGCTTAGCAATTCTGATGGATGCTTTCGGCACTACGTCCTCTTCAAATTCTTCATCAACAATTTCCTCTCCATCCTCACTCATCGCAGCACGAGCTTCTCGTCTCGCTTCAGCCTTCGCCTCCAGTGACTCTTTCGTTCGTCCCATCCAATCCACAAATCTCAAATAGAGATTCTTCATCCGTTCAGCAACTTCGTGTAAGTCGAGGTCAACAGCCATGACAGTAGCGACCGCTAATGCTGTAAACAGAAGAATCGAGCCGCCGGTTCGCCCGAGCAATTGCGAAAGAACGAGCGCGAGGAAATCACCAACAACGCCGCTCCACTCCATCCCCATCCATGCGCCGCCGGAGATGTTTCGCAACATCCCAAACGATACGGAGACAAGCAGAGCAAAGATGAGTATGTAGTTTGTGAATGTGAAGAGACGACGAAAATCTTTCTTACGCAGGATCGTCCAGCCGAAGAGCATCCACAACAACGGTAAACAATAAATGCTGTAACCGATTGTTGACTTGATGAGAAATTCGGAAATCATCGAGCCGACGAGTCCAAGCCAGTTGTGCGCAGTGTCTGCTTTGGCTTTCACGAGCTGGTCGCCCGTGAAGACTTTGTAGAGGTCGGTAATGCGAAGGTCGGCGTTTGCTTCGTCGCTCGCGTCGTACGAGACGAGAGCGAGGAACACGAGCACAGCAAGCGCCATCATGAGGATCGCAAGCACGGAAGTTTTGCGCGCGGAGCGCCCCGGCGACGCTGTTGTTGCGGTCTTCGCCGCGTTACGCGCTTTGTTCAATTCGTTTTGGGCACGAACAGGTGCTGGCATAGTTTTGCTCGCCCTCCTCCGAAGGTCCGAAGGACTCCTTTGGAGAGTCCCTTCGGGACGTTATGATGGAACGGAATCTTTCTTCAACTTAACAACGTTGCCGAGTAGTTGCGGCACCACAGGCACGTTGTCAACTTCTGCGCACGCTCTCAAATCTTCGGCAAGACCTATCTCTTCGAGATATCGTCCGTGCTCGCTGCTCTTCAGCATTTTGTAGAGTGCTTTGCTATGAATCTCGTAGAGCGCTAATGACGCCGCGCCCGCATCTCCAAACTCAACACCGTTACGCTTGTTCTCATTGAGTTTTTGAATCAACATTCCGGCACATACGGCATCTTCCATTGAAAAGTTGCCCCCATGTCCTGAGCAGAGAATCGTTATGTCGCGCTGCGGATCGCCCACGAATGTTTCGACGGCACTGATGTTGACGAAGCCGCAGACGACCATTTCTTTCGCATAACGCGACTTCACCATCGCTTGTGAACCGTTCGTCGTGCTGAACACGATGGACTTCCCCTTCACTCGCTCTTCCACATACTCGCTTGGCGAGTTGCCGAGGTTGAAGCCTTTTATCATTTTGCCGTTGCGCTCGCCGCCAAGCAGTGTGACGTCGCCAAACAAATTGCCGACAATTTTCATCGCCGACTCAACCGTTGTTACGGGAATAACTTCCTTCGCCCCATTGTTTAACGCTGTCGCTATTGTTGTACTTGCGCGCAAAACATCAATCACCACCACAGTCCTATCCCGCAAAGACATCTCATCAACTTGATGAGGTGTAAAGAACACTTCGACCCGCATGAGTTCCCCTTAAACATCTTTCAATTCTGAGCGGAGCGAGGAATCTCACCCTTCAATGATCCCCCATCCTCAATTCGCTATCCGGCACTTATTTTTCTTTGGGTGTGCCCCCCCAAGCATTTCCTGCCGGGGTCGGGCTGCTACAGGCTCCTCCTCCCTAACGCGTGTCAATCAGCCGACACGTCCCTCATTCAACGTTTCATTCACTTCTCAACATCCAAATTCACCGGTGATCCAGAGTATTGTGACACGTCGAGCTCTTTTTCCATCGGTGAGGCATTCCCAGTCGTGGTACAACTTTATTCACAATATCAAACTGAACATCATCTTTCAACAGTTTCCCTTTGCCATCGAGCATTACACCAAAAGCAATGCCCACCGCAGTCTCAGGAACATCAAGAACAACCTCGACTTTCTTCCAATGGGTACTTCCCTTAACAAAATTATCGACCCCTAAGTCGGAACCTAAATAACCGTACCGTCCATCGACACGCATCCATAACTTTATCTCCTTTCGATGATTATTTCAGCTCATCCCAAATTATATCCACCGTCGTTTCATCAACTCTTCAGCATCGTTCACGATGCTTCGCTCGAACAAGGTCACGATTTATCGTAACCTTGTTGCTTTTTGATGAACGGTAATGCTGTTACTGCCGCTGCAATCTCTTTGTTGCGAATGGCAACGCTGATACTCGTTCCCGTCTTCGAATACCTCATCGGAACGTAGCCCATGCCGATGCCTTTGTCGAGGACTGGCGAGAACGTCCCCGAGGTGACGTCGCCAAGTTTTTCGCCGTTCGAATGAATTGCATAGCCGTGACGCGGAAATGCCTTCTCCGCGAGCGTGAAGCCGACGAGTTTGCGCTTCATGCCTTCAGCTTTGGCTTTCACGAGAACACTCTTTCCGTTGAAATCCCCTTTATCGAGCTTCGTAATCCAGCCGAGTCCTGCTTCAAGAGGATGTGTTGTCTGATCGATGTCGTTGCCGTAGAGGCAGAAGCCCATCTCAAGCCGCAGCGTGTCGCGAGCGCCGAGTCCGACAGGACCGATGTTGAATTCTTTTCCGGCGCTCATCACCGCATCCCATACCTTTTTTCCTATCGCAACATCAGACGGAAAATAAATCTCAAAGCCAAGCTCGCCAGTATAGCCTGTGCGCGAGATAATCGTATGCTCCACACCGGCAAGTTTGCCGCGAGTGAAATGATAATACTGTATGGTTGAGAGGTTAACGTCTGTCAACTTCTGCAATGTAGCGAGCGAGTTTGGACCTTGCACTGCAAGAAGAGAAATTTCGTCGCTTCGGTTCTTCAGCTTCACGTCGCCAAAAGCATTCTTCTGCATCCATGCAAAGTCTTTATCAATATTCGCCGCGTTGATAACGAGCATGTAGCGGTTGTCGTCCATGCAATAGACGAGCAAATCATCAACGATGCCGCCGTCCTGGTAACACATTGCGGAATACTGAACTCGACTCTTTGACAACTTCGACGCGTCATTCACCGTAATTTTCTGCACAAACGCAAGCGCATCTTTACCCGTCACCTCCACTTCGCCCATGTGCGAGACATCGAACATGCCGACACTTTCACGCACGCGCTTGTGTTCTTCCATGATACCGCCATACTGTACCGGCATTTCGAAACCAGCGAACGCAACGATCTTGGCACCGAGTGCAACGTGTGTGTCGTAAAATGCTGTTCGTTTCAAACTCATAGTGATGGTTTTGTTCGATGTGTTCTGTTAAGCGGCTGTGCGTTGAAACTGTTGTTCAATTGCATCAATAGCTTGTAGTAGTGTTTCTTTGGATTCGTTTCGAGAGATTTTTTCCCTCAACTCATCAAGACTTATTCAATATGGATGACCTCAACGTAAGGCGAAGTTTTCAGACTCTCAACAAACGCAATGGTTTTCTGACGAGGAATATGAAGCGGACTCGTCATGAGAGCTATCAACTCACCAACGACATAGTTGGTCGTGACAATTTTTTGACTTTGTTTACGAGCAGTACGGTAGATCTCGGCTGTCATCGAATAGAAACTCTGGGTTGGATCTACAAGATTACCCCATCCCGATGTATCAGCAAACAGCGCAGACATACTAAATGCCTGGCTTATTCTGTTCGACTAACCCTTGACCAATATACTTATCGTGCTGATCTGGCCAATCAGAAATATCGGTTTTGAGTTTGCCGATAAAATTCTCAACAGGATCATGTACAGTAATTCTACTCGCAGTCTCCAACCAAACGACCGCTAATTCTTCAGGTGTTCGTCCTATGTTCTTCGCCGCTTTTGCCAGTGGCTCGTAAATTTGTTCAGGAACATTTATCGTCATACGTTCCATAGGCTCGTTCCTTCTTCTATTTAAACTGCTCCGTAATGTCTTTCTCTTGTTTCACCGAGATGAAGTGAAAATCGCCCGGCGGAATCGTCGGGTCAATTTCAAGCTGCATACGGACGCGAAACTTAAACATCATTTTTGTCAGGCGACTGATATGCCCTTCACGCAACATTGACGCAAGCGACGGATTGACGCGGAGAAGAAGTCGAAATTCACCAGACTCTTCTTTGAAGCGACGAATCCAGCGCTCGAGCTGGTTGATAGTCGTTGTGCGGGATTGAACAACGCCCGATCCGCCACAGGCTGGACACGCCTCGGTGAAGCTATGCAAAATACTCTGACGAACGCGCTGACGCGTGATCTGCACAAGTCCAAACTCGGTCATCGGCAGCACAGTAACTTTCGCTCTATCCTTCCTTGCGGAATTCTTTCTTCAGCTCTTGCATCATGATATGCCTTTGCAACCAGCGGATCTTTGATTTGCTCTTTGAGAAGTTGCTCGTAATTGGTCATTCTCTCACACTGGAAAAAATGCAATACGGTTTATCCATTCTTCTGCATCCGTAACCGACCAAATCAGAATCAACTCTTCTGCCGCCGTAGCGACCGAGAGAGATTGAGGAATAACCAACAGCCCCGGACTATTTTCCCGGCTGATGAATTCAGAGAAATGCCGCGGCATTGTTTTGCGATCATGTGTAACGAGCACTCGACCCTCGTTTGCAGCTCTTGCCAATACATCAGGATCGTTCATCCCTGGCAAACCGGCAGCAATTGCAGTTTGAAAATCTACTGCAGGTTCCTGTCGAATAGTAGCCAGGAGGATGATTTGGTTTAGATCCGCGTCCGCTTGAAAACGTATCTTCATCAGGACGTGGGTTCATGTTGCCGACGTGTATCCGCTACCTTTTGATAGAACATCGGGTCTTGATCACGAGCTGCCTTGCGCAGTGTCTCGAACTCGGCTTCGCCTTTCTTAAGGTACGCATCCACTTCATTCTTATTAGCAAGATAATACGTCAGTGCACCGTACACCTGTTCAAGAACCAGAGATGGAAACGACTGTGCAATGCTTTCAGCGGTCTGCCCGCGCCAAAAGGCATGAACAATCGAGTCCAATGATACGCGAGAGCCGACGAGCCGGAAAACATCGTCTATTCTTTCCACATACTGTTTGTTCATAGGCTTCTTCTCTCTGTCACTGTATGTCTATTTCTACCACCCAAGGCAAACTTCTTAGTTAAACTGCTCCGTAATGTCTTTCTCTTGTTTCACCGAGATGAAGTGAAAATCGCCCGGCGGAATCGTCGGGTCAATTTCAAGCTGCATACGGACGCGAAACTTAAACATCATTTTTGTCAGGCGACTGATATGCCCTTCACGCAACATTGACGCAAGCGACGGATTGACGCGGAGAAGAAGTCGGAATTCACCAGACTCTTCTTTGAAGCGACGAATCCAGCGCTCGAGCTGGTTGATAGTCGTTGTGCGGGATTGAACAACGCCCGATCCGCCACACGCTGGACACGCCTCGGTGAAGCTATGCAGAATACTCTGACGAATGCGCTGACGCGTGATCTGCACAAGTCCAAACTCGGTCATCGGCAGCACAGTAACCTTCGCTCTGTCCTTGCGGAATTCTTTCTTCAGCTCTTCATACACTTTACGCTTGTTCTTCTCCTCTTCAAGGTCAATGAAATCAACAACGATGATGCCGCCAATGTCGCGCAAACGCAACTGACGACACACATCTCGTGCTGCCTCAAGGTCAGTCCGCAACGAGTTAAGTTCTTGTTCCCTCTTCGCTGCGTAGCGACCGCTGTTCACATCTATCACCACCATTGCTTCCGTTTGCTCGATGATGATGTAACCGCCGCTCTTCAGCCACACTTTTCGTCTGAGCGTTGTTTCGATTTCTCTCTCGATTCCGTACGTATCAAAGATTGGCTGACGCTCTTTGTGCAATTCAATCTTCTCCAGCATTTCAGGAGAGTTGTACTTGATGTACGAACTAATCTCTTTGTAGAGCTTCTTCGAATCAATGACGACGCGTGAAACATCGTTCGAGAACAAATCACGAATAACGCCCGATGTTGTTGCGAGGTCCTTATATATGAGCGCCGGAGCTTTTTCTGTCTTGACTTGAGATTCAATCTCGCGCCACTTCGCAATCAAATCCTCCAAATCCTTCTTTAACGCATCATCGTCCTGTCCTTCCGCTACAGTACGAATGATAACACCGAAGCCTTCCGGCAAAAGGCTTTGCGCAATTTTGCGCAGCCTGCGTTTCTCTTTGAAACTGGTGATCTTCTTGGAGATGCCGACCTTGCCGTCGAAGGGTAGAAGAACAATGAACCTTCCGGCGAGAGAAACCTCCGACGTTACACGAACGCCCTTCTTGCCGACAGGCTCTTTGGTAATTTGGACGATAATGTCCTGACCTTTGGTGAGATTGATTTCCCTGCGAGGAGACCGACCGTTGTCGCGAGAACGTCTGTTGCGTCCGGTTTCACTATGGCGTGGGTTGGGCGTATGCGTGGATTCCGCTTCTGCGCCAACTGTTCCTGTGGTGGGCTCTGCTACTTTTTCTTCGTCCTCTTCATCTTCGTCGTCGTCACCAATCATTGCAGAATACTCTTCGAGGCGATTGCCGATGTCGGAGAAATGGAGGAAGCCGTCCTGCTTCAATCCTAAATCAATAAATGCTGCCTTGATGCCAGGCATGACCTTGGCAACTTTGCCAAGGTAGATGTCGCCGACCATTTTTTCCCTGTTTGCCGTTTCGACAAACAACTCTGCCAGATGACCGTCTTCAGTAATCGCGATGCGAGTTTCGTTTTCGCCCGCGTTGATAACAATTTCCTTCTTCATATAAAACTGCTCGTTCCAAAACTATTGGATAAAAATGTGAACTGTGAGAACAGGTGAACGGAACGACGCAGGCAAACTCTTGTGGGCGTGGTCGCCCGCCGATGGCGGGCAAGCAAGAGGTAACATTCGTTGTGTATATTAACACCTTCATCGTTAACCGTAATAATGAACCGAATGTGAGACGGGGTTCTCACACTGCTACGAGGTAGATTCACTTCAATAAAATCCTGAACTACTCGCTGTTAAGTTACTAAAAAACCAAGCTGTATGCAAATAAAGCATTTTGGAAGTGAGGCATTCGATTCTGAGCGTAGCGAATGCCGACCCGAAGGGTTCCTTCGGAAAGGCATCCCCCTCACGAAGTGATGCCTTCGGCAGAAGGAGTCCTTCGGATAGGGTTGAGGAGGTAGGAAAACAAAAGAGGTCAAGCTCCCCTGCGTCACACTTTTGGTAACCGACCGTTGCTTCCTTCCGGACCTGGCGGGGTTAAGCTACTTACGGTTGCGCAGGACTTGACCTCACAAACAATTCAACATTCAACATTCCTTGTTCGGTATTCATGATTAGCGGAGAATATTGAATATCGAACAAGAAATAACGAATCACGAAGTTGATTGTGGAGCTGATCGGGATCGAACCGACGACCTCCTCGTTGCGAACGAGGCGCTCTCCCAGCTGAGCTACAGCCCCAATTAGATTGAACTAACTGCACATCCAAGATACGAAACAATGCTAGTCTGTGCAAGAGAGAAAACAGGTAAGCATCCGAGGATTTCGCCTCAGATAGAGAAAAGCCTGCCGCAGTAGTCGTATGTACTCTGCAAGCGCACATGCTGACCAACGTCCACACAACAACTGCTTCTGATGCCCCCTATTTCTTCCCGCCGCCAAGCTTCTTAGCTTGTGTAGTGTCGATAGGATTTGCCGGAGGGTTCACCAGATACACTCTTGTTGTATCGGGAAAGGCTTTTGCGTTTGTGATGGTTACGGTTCTATCCGTTTTGTAGGTGAGATAGTTGAAAACGCCGCTTACAACCACAGAGACAATCGAAGCGGCAATTGAGATGTAAGCAATTCTCTTTGTAAGTTTCTGAGACCCTTTTCTATCGCTCATTTCGCTTAACAAAAAATCTCTCTCTTCTTCTTGCTTAATTTCTTCTCGCGTCTTGTAGCCAGCTTTGACAAACTCCTCCAATGCTGGAAGCGGGACAATTTCTTCGCGGTCGAAAGCATTGAACAGTTCTAAAACATTGTTCTCGGTTTGGTAATTAGATGACGTTTGTTCCCAATAAATGGGGTGAAGATAGTACCTGTGGCACGGGATGGAAATTACGAGATTGGAATTCTTCAGTTGATTCCACACCGCAATAAACTGGCTAAGTTGTCCAATGACCTCTTTAGGGTTCTTTACAACATAGGTCAAATTTCCGATTTCTGGCTTGGCTGTTCGGTTTCCGTAGCTTCCCCAAGATGAATGAGGATAATTTACAGATTGAAAACTGCAAAACATGTGAAAAAACGTCTCAATGTGGCAAGTCTCACCCGTGAGAATTGTTCCGACAATCTGTTTCTGGAATTCAGATAGTTGCATGGTCACTTCTTCTCTGGCATGTGTTTCAAGTATTCCTCGGTGAGTTTTTCCATCTCAATCCAGTGGAGAGTCAACTCAATCAGTTTTTTGAGGTCTTCCAAATCCTTTGATTCCCAAATCCTGACATAATGGGTTTCATCGTTTCCCAACCATACCGCTCGCGATGCAACAGCCTTAATCCTTGCATCCTTCACGTCGTCTTTGATGCATGAACCAAGAAACTTCCCCTTAATTTCTTCTGTCTTCTCTGGATGTAATGAGATGAGATAGTCCTTGATTAGAAACTCGATTGCCTTGCGATAGCCAATGCCCGCAATTTCATTCAAATGAAAACACTCAGCTTGATTCACTTGGTTATATATTGAATCAAACTTGGGAGACAGATTGAGAATATTCGAGGTGAATTCGCTCGTAGTTAAGGTTCCGATTGACGTTTCTTTCAGACAATGAACACCAGCATCGTTCTTCACATATATCCCAAGAAATCCTCTTTGGCACTCTGGGTGGACGCAGACAAAGAAAATTTCGCTCCTCGATTCGTTACAGTAAACCCCCGAAAGCGACTGTGGTAGAATTGTTCTGTGACAATGCGGACATTCATTTGGTGTTTTGTCAAACTTCCGGTCTACCCCGCCGCCAGCAGGGTTAATTACCGTCATATTAAACGTGATAACTCCATTTCTATCATTAAGAGAGCTTTGAGCAGAATTCGTTTATCCGAACATCCCCTCACTCAACTCCGCCAGCGTAGCCGGACGCAGCTTCTCAAACTCCTTCTCCTTCACCTTCAAATATCTCCACTCCGTTCCGGTCAGCTTCGTTGCATTCTCGCACCAGCGCAGAGCGACAGTGTCTTTGCGTTCAACCTCAATATCTTCACGCCCTTTCGTTTCTATAATCCAGTGCGCTCGCTTCTTCGTTCGGGCAACGAAATCGGGATAGTAGTTTCTGATATTGCTGAGAGTATCGGGGTATTCGATGCAAAATCCAAACTGCTCCGGCAACTTGGCGAACGCTTCAACGTCCTCAGCGCCGTCAAGGAACTTTGCAAACTTCAACTCAAGGTCGTTGTCGCAAGGGACAAGATTGAAAACTGTGTGCTTTGCCTTGTGAACCTGTCGGGAGTAGGGGAATGGAGCCATTGAAGATAGGAAGCGTGAAGGTGTCAGCAACTCCGGCTTCTTATCCTCAACAACAATCTCTCGCAGAGCCTTTTCAAACTCCTTGCTCACAACAAAGTTCGCCACATTGCTGCTCATCGCCTTGATGACTCTCGGCTCATCCAGACTCACCTCTTTCCCAAACGCTTTCCGCTCAAAGAACTCTCGCACCTTCGGCACAAGCGCTGAGAACTGAGAAGGCAGCTTCACGTCAGAGGCAATCTTGTTGGCGTAGTAGCCAATCACCTCTTGAGCCGTTTGCGCTGCTGGCATTGTGTATTGCCGCTCAAACAGCTTCTCATCCGTCAGTATATCTCTCCCTTCATAGATGAACTTCTTTGCAGCATCGTCTTTCTCATCCAGTGGTAGAGGATTGCATTTCATCTGCATCACATCCAACGAAGCGATTTCCTCCGCCAGCGATTTCTTTCTCACAAGCGAAGGCGTTAGCTCCGGCACTCCAATGTCGAACTCTTTTTTCTCTTCCATCGGCATGATGGTGATGATTTGCAGCTTGTCCTTCCCAATCTCGAACGTATCAAACTTGATGTCCTCCATCCGTTCCAAGTCTTCTACAAACTCAAGGAACGCCTTGTTGCCGATAACGTCCACACGTTCAACGTAACTCGTTTGGCTTTGCCTGAACATCAAACGCAAACCTCTGCCAATCGTTTGCTCCGGCAAGATATTCGCCTTTGCGCTGTACGGTCCCAAGCCAACCACAACTGTAACGTTCTGCACGTCCCACCCTTCACGCAACATCAACACGCTGACAATTGCATTCACTTTCGAGGTGTCTTGGTCAACATCCCTTGCAAGCCCTCGCGCTTTATCCAAGTCCTTCTTCGTCACTTCGCCGGATGTGTCTGTATGAATGACGAGCGTTCTCTCATCACCAAACTCAGAAGGGTATTTCTTTCTCAGCCATTCTCCAACTTCATCAGCTTCCTTCGTGTTGTTCATCATGATGAAGAGGATTGGCTTTTTCTTCAACGGCTCAAGTTGTTTGCCATACTCTTTCCAGCGCTCAACGCCCGCAGTGAGGAAGGGCGCATACTTCACGGTCGTTGTGTTCGACCTTGCCTCACTTGCCTTTGAGATTCCCTTGACTGGACGCTTCACGATGTTGTTGTCAACAATTGCCTGCTTCAACGGATAGTCGAAGATAGTCCAGGCAAACAAGCCACTCTTCGAGTAACGAGGCGTAGCTGAGAAATCAAGCTGTGAAGCAATCGGTCTCTTCGTGTGAAGAGTTCTGATGATGTTGTTCCATTCGCTTTCTTCATCGTGTGTGTGGTGGGCTTCGTCATTCAGCACAACAAGTAAGCCTCCACGTTTTGCTATGCGCTCATCGAAGTCCGACACTTCCAGCTTTTGCGTTTGTGGTTTCGCTCCCAGCACTCCAACCATCGGCTCCGGTTCGTCGTTGCTGCCCCTCGCTTGCCGTTCGTACAATTGCTGGATGTTGGTGAGGAACAGCGCTCCGTCACTGTGCGCACGTTCGCCATCGCCACGCATATAGCAATCGAAGTCCCAGAACCC